>OMNT01000681.1_pt1 | contig 34837 bp, 23 predicted proteins | sample 1672551 | NCBI WGS metagenome assembly OMNT01 (sample SAMEA3136698, study PRJEB25190) | human gut metagenome | reverse complement strand
AATATATTACATCAATAAAGGCGCTCTCAGAACGAGAGCGCCAGTAATACCAGACCAATATTTTCATAATGTTGAACAGCCTTTTTCTTATTTCATATTGCTGAGATTCTCTATAAATTCATCCGATGTTTCTTCTAATCTTGTAAGCTTCAGAAGTTCGCTTTGTATCTGTTCTTTATAATCCGGATTTGCCTCCAGACCTGCAGCCCACATGTACGGCTTTGACATCTCTTTCATATACGGTACTGCATCTGCCAGCACTTCCGGCCATTGTGTATTGTCCGTATCTGCCGGGATGGAATTAACCGCATCTGTCATTTTCATATCTGTTTCCCCGGTACAGATGGAATATGCAAAATCAAAAGCTTCCTGTTTCATCTGCGAATCCTTCGTGACTCCAAATCCCTGTGCTCCCACCATAACACCTTCTGTGCCGTCTGTTCCTGCCTTTACTGCAGGCCATGGAAAAAATCCCCAGGAATCATCAGATTCTGTAGCTTCTGTCACTTCATTCGGAACCCAGGAGCCTTGCAGCACCATGACTGCCTCGCCATCTCCCACTTCATCCTGACCTTCCGGATGCTGTGCCGGTGCACTCTGACTCATATATCCCGCAAAAAACAAAATTCTGATATCATCTGCCGCCTCTTTTGCCTGTGGAATCTGTGACCAGGTACAGTTACGGATCAGCTGCTGCACTTTCTCCTGTCCAAGGTATCTGGCAAGCTGATATCCATACAGAAGATTCACATACTCTTCATCGCAGGTCATGGCACTAAGGCCACTGTCACTGTTTTTAATCTTACGGCATACTCTGATCAGTTTCTCCCAGGTATCCGGGATATCCTGTTCTGTAAGTCCAGCCTCTTCCCATAAATCCTTATTATACCAGACGCCTGTGATATAAGGCTGATACGGCATTGCAAGCAGTTCTCCATTTCCCCAGTTCTTCACCTGCTCCAACAGTACCGGCATAATATGCTTCTCATAATCCACAGTATCTGCCATTCCTTTTAATTCTGCCAGATAATCCCTGTGTTCCTGAGCCATCCTCTGATAATCATCATCAAAAAGGTCAATCTGTTCTCCGGCATCCAGGGCAGGTTCTATCAGAGACCGGATTCCTCTGCCCTTCCACTGAATCTCTACAGAAATACCTGTTGCTTCTTCATAAGCTTCTGCTGCTTCTCTGATCACATCTGCCTGTGGTTCATCTTCTTCCCACATGGACCAGTATACAATACTCTGTTCCGGAATTTCTGTGATTTCATCTGATGCTGATACAGTAACCGCTCCTGTTGCGAACAGCATTGACAAACAGCTCATACCCGCTGCAATGCTTCTCCATTTTTCCATACTGAAAATACCCTCCATTGTACCTGCTTTTACATGGATAACTGTCTGATTTTATTTTCTCCAATAATCACTTGTCTGTCAATCCCCAAAATTTATACATTTCTAACAACCATGTCGGATACTGTCCACTCTCTTTTCAACACCAGACAAAATCATCCGCTTCACTACACCGAATAACTGCTTCACAGGAGCTTTACTTAGTCTGATCAAACAGGATTTCCATCTTCGTTCCCTTACCCGGCTCACTGTCCAGAAGAATCTTCGCATGATGCAAAACTGCGCCATGTTTTACAATAGAAAGCCCCAGACCTGTACCTCCGGTTTCACGAGAATGGCTCTTGTCCACTCTGTAAAAACGCTCGAAAATTCTCTGCTGTTCGCTTTCCGGAATACCTATTCCGTTATCTTCCACACGAAAATACGGTTTCCCATTGAGTTTTCCCACAAAAACCTTTACATCTCCACCATCCGGGGTATAGCGGATAGCATTATCTGTAATATTGTAGAACATTTCATATAATACATGGCGTACTCCCTGCATCTGTGCAGGTCCGCCTGTATATTCCAGATTAATCTTTTTCTTTGCTGCCCTGTTCTGCAGATTGTTGATCACATCTTCCCCAAGCTCTCCGATGTCAACCTGTTCAAACATAGTTTCTCCGTTCTTCTCATCCAGTCTGGAAAGCTGAATGATATCTGCAACCAGATTTGATAAACGCTCGGACTCATGAAAAATCCTGCCGGAAAAATCCTGCATCTTGTCCGGCGGTACCATTCCATTCATCATAAGCTCCGCATATCCGGAGATTGACATAAGAGGAGTTTTCAATTCATGGGAAACATTTGCCGTAAACTCTTTTCTTGCACTCTCTGCATTCTTAAGATCTTCCAGCTGTTTCTGAATCTGTCTGTTCTGCTGATCCAGACGAAAAAGCAATGGCCTTAATTCTTCGTAGCATACATGCTCCAGAGGATGTTCCAGATCAATCCGGTTGATAGGCTCTATCAGCTTCCTGGTCTGTTTCTGTACAAGAAAAAGTTCAATTACAAGAATCACGCATACCAGTCCGCCAAGCAAAAGAAAGCTGGTTAGCATTGTTAACAGAAGACTATCTGTAGTCCTGGCTACTCGCAGAACCTGATCATCCTTTAATTTTACAGCATAGTAAAACGTCTGTTTTGATAAGGTGTCTGAATAGCGGACCATCTCACCGGATCCCTGCTTCTCAGCTTCAATAAATTCCGGTCTGTTACTGTGATTTTCCATTTCTTCCGGATTCTCAATACTGTCAAACAACACCTGACCATCTTTTCCCAGAAGAGTGATCCTGCTGCTGGTGGCATCTCCGACCCTGTCTGAGAGAAAAGCCTCTCCGTCTTCTTCCAGACCGGTTTTAATATATGCAGCCTCATCCCTTACGCCCTGCTTCATATATATGTCATATCGGTTATACATAACGGTTCCTGCTGCCAGAAATGTAAGTATTACTGATAGGATAATAAGCAAACTTGTATGACTGAATATTTTCTGTTTCATCTCTTCCCCTATTCTCCAATCCTGTAACCCACTCCACGGACTGTCTCGATCAAATCTCCGGCTTCACCCAGCTTCTGTCGTAAAGTTCTCACATGAACATCCACAGTTCTTGTTTCACCATCAAAATCATATCCCCACACATGGCAGAGGATCTGGTTTCTGGTCATGACCAGACTTTTATTTTCCATCAGATACTGAAGAAGTTCAAATTCCTTTCTGGTGAGTTCAATCTTTTCTTCCTGATATCGCACTTCATGGCGCCCTACATTCAGATATAGTTCCCCATAATGAAGTTCCCTGTCCTCATTCTGACGGGCACTTCGCCTGAGTACAGCTTTTACTCTGGCAATAAATTCCATCATTCCAAAAGGCTTGGTAATATAATCATCTGCTCCGCCTTCCAGTCCTTTTACTTTATCAAATTCCGCTTCCTTGGCCGTTACCATGATCACCGGAACATCTTTCACCGATGACATACTTTTCAGCTGTGCCAGGATTGTATAACCATCATCTCCCGGAAGCATGATATCCAGAAGGATCAGCTCCGGTATCTCTTCCTTAAGTGCTTTCATCAGCTCAGCACCATTCCCAAACCCCTTGGCTTTGAATCCTGTTGTTTCCAGTGTATAAATAAGAAGCTCTCTGATATTACGTTCATCTTCCACACAATAGATCATCTTTTCTTGCCCTCCTCTTTATTTTTCAGTATACTTATTTTTTCATATTTACACAAGTCTGTAACCTGTATCCTCCCCAAATTCCATTACCCCAGTCAAGAAAATCCATTGCTGTGAGTAGGTCAGTAACATGAAAAATCCGGTGCATCTCCCAGAGTATATTCCAGAGTGCCCGGACTTTTCTTTTTCTGTTATTTTTTATACCAGTTTCTATCCACCATTCAGATGACTTCCATATGATTATGACAACTGATATTTAATCCGTGCATCCTCCAGCTCGTGATAGAAGGCTTCGTCTGGATGGGTTTTCACTGTATTCAGATGGCTGTGCGTATCATACAGATCTTCACTAACCTGTGTTACACAGACACCGATATTGGAGCAGTGATCTGCCACACGTTCCAGACAGGTGGTGATGTCCGAAAGGATAAATCCCATCTCAATGGTACATTCGCCGTTTCGCAGTCTCTGTACATGACGACGTTTCACTTCTTTGGAAAGCTCATCTATCACTTCTTCCAGCGGTTCGATCTTCTCTGCAAGCTGTGTATCCTGTGTATCAAAAACTTTGTATGCCATATTGATAATATCTTCCACTGCCTGTCCAAGCACCTCCAGGTCCTTCTTTGCATTTACGGAAAACTTCAGTCCTTTTTCATAAAGCTCCTGTGCTGATTCCATAATATTTACAGCATGGTCGGAAATACGTTCAAAATCCCCGATACAGTGAAGCATAATGGAAAGGCTGTGACTGTCTGCTTCTGAGATATCTTTGTGGCTCAATTTCACCAGATAAGTTCCAAGTTCATCCTCATAACGGTCAACCTTGGCTTCCATATTTTTTACACAATCTACACCTTCTTCACTGTACTTATCCACCAGATCCAGTGCTGTAAACAGTGCATTGTGGGATTCTTCTGCCATTTTTCTTGCTGCATTGCGGCTCTGCTCTACTGCAAATGCCGGTTTCTCCAGGAAACGAGGCTCCAGGATCATAAATTCTCTGTCCTCTGCCGAAACAACAACGTCCTCTCTTTTGTCCCGGATCGTAAGACATGCAAGTTTCTCCAGTCCCTTTGCAAAAGGAAGAAGAATGATCGTTGCAGTAACATTAAATACACTGTGGATAACAGCAATTCCTGCCGGTGTTGCTGCCTGATGGAAGAAAGAAAATCCAACAACTGCATTTATAAGATAGAATACAGTCATAAAGATAACCGTACCGATCAGGTTGAAATACAGATGTACTGCTGCTGCACGTTTTGCATTCTTCTTGGCTCCGATTGCAGAAAGGATTGCAGTAATACAGGTTCCGATGTTCTGTCCCATAATGATCGGGATTGCTGCACTGAACGGTACTGCACCTGTAAGACACAGGGCCTGCAGAATACCTACGGATGCAGAAGATGACTGGATCACTGCAGTAAGAAGGGCACCTGCTATAACACCTAACAACGGATTTGAGAATTTAAGTAACAGGTTTGTAAATTCCGGCACTTCTGCAAGAGGTTTTACAGCAGAACTCATCATATCCATACCGTACATCAGGATTGCAAAACCAATAAAAATACTTCCGATATCTTTCTTCTTTGAATCATTGATAAACAAAATAAAAATCACACCAATGATCGCAAGCACAGGGGAAAATGATGTTGGTTTAAACATCTGAATGATAAAATTATCACTCTGTATTCCTGTCAGGCTTAAGATCCAGGAGGTGATCGTAGTACCGATATTGGCACCCATGATCACTCCTACTGCCTGTGATAATTTCATGATCCCTGAATTTACAAAACCTACTACCATAACAGTCGTAGCTGAAGATGACTGGATCACTGCTGTTACTCCTGCTCCCAAAAGCACTGCTTTTATCGGATTTGAAGTAAGATTTTCAAGAATCTTCTCCAGCTTTCCGCCGGAAACCTTCGCAAGGCCATCTCCCATTGCATTCATACCATACAAAAATAATGCAAGGCCTCCGATCAATGTTAATATACTGAATAAATCCATGATTATTCTCCTTTTCCCTTTTCATAAGTATATGGTTATTTAACTTGTTTCCCATCATAACCATGCTTTGTAAAATCATCCCCATGAGAATGTTAAATCCATGTAAAATTTCCAGTCATCATATTCATTCTGTGTAAGGTTCCCATAAATCCATCCGTATTTTTGATATAAAAATAAAAAGAACCATTGCAGGAGATATGACACTAACCGGTGTTCATCTCTTACAATAGTTCTTTTATCAATCCGGATCCTGTATTTCGACAGTATTATTATCAGAATCCGCGGATTTCTTCATCCTCGGAACCAGTCTTATCAATAGAACGGATTTCCAGGAAATAACTGTAGTTATCATTTACCTTTACTTCCACTCTGTCTCCAACCTTGTGACCTTTCAGAGCCATACCAATGGGAGATTCAATGCTGATGCGGTTTTCCATGGAGTTTCCTCTTATGGAAGTAACCAGTTTGTATTTCTCAATCTCATCGTCTTCCTCGAAATATACCTCTACAATATCATCCATTCCAACTTCATCGTCTTTGGAATCATCAGAAACAATGGTTGCTGTTTTCAGCATATTCTCAAGGTAGCGGATACGGCTTTCGTTCTGGTTTTTGTGCTTCTTTGCCGCATAATATTCGAAGTTCTCACTCAGATCTCCCTGGGCTCTTGCTTCTTTTACAGCTTCGATTGCTTCTTTTCGCACAACCAGCTTGCGGTGGTCGATTTCCTGCTGAATTTTCTCAACATCCTTCTGTGTAAGCTTTTCTTTCATTGCCACATCTCCCCTTTATTACTTCTGTTTTCTATTTCTGCTTTATATTGGCTTAACCATAGCAGAAGGGCATCATTTTGTCAAATCATTACTGTTCACTCCGTGCCCGATAACCCACTTCACGATGCACAGGATTTATGCATTTGGTATCTGCCGCAGGAAGTCATGTGTCGTATTCTCGATCATTCTGTTAGTCAGTTCTGCAATATGTTTGGTTGATTCCCGGTGTTCCGAAGAAAGCCATGCTTTGATCATTCCCACACATCCATTAAGGCAAAATGCATAAACATATTCCACGTCATGGTTATCTGCTGCAAATTTTCCGGACAACTGCCGGAGAACCGTGTCTGCAACCATCTTCTCCATCCTGCTCACAAATCCCATATCTCCATTGCTTCCCAACAAAGCAATACAAATATCCTTATTATTATCAAGAATTGTAAAAATATGCTCGATCATCGGATAAGAACTTCCATTTTTTACCAGATCCAGAGGATGCTCCTCAATTACCTGGGCAATCTCATCCATCAGCTCATTCTCAATACTCTCCAACATTTGATAAATATCACTGTAATGAAGATAAAACGTAGACCTGTTAATATCTACCTCATCCACCAGTTCCTTAACTGTAATTTCCTTGATGCTCTTCTTCTGCATCAGTCGTGCAAGACCAGCCCGAAGCTGTGCTTTGGTTTTTCGTACTCTTCTGTCTACTTTTTCTGCCATTAACATTTCCCCCTGTTCTTTATTTCACATTCTATAGCAATTCCATAAAACGCCCAGACATCTCTGTTATGTCATTCCGTCTTCTGCCTTTGGCCTGAGTAAATGCTTATTGCTTTTCACAACCTTCTCAATTGGCTTAATTGTAAATATCACCAATTTTATCCTCATGTTTTTGTATATTTTATCCTAAATGTAGATCCCGTGTAAAAATAGTCATTTTAAACAAATATGTCTATTAATATACGCCAAATAGCAAATTTAATGGTTGTATCTTATTTTTAGTTTTAGTATAATACCATCCATAGAAAAAATCAACACTTTGTCGATTAATAGTTTCGACAGCTATTAATCAATTATGTTTTGATTATTCAATCTGCTGTTTATCAGCACCTTACTGTTCCACTCCAGCACATTAGTTTGCCGACAAGTTGATTCTTGAAACAATCTTGCAGGCCCACTAGCTGTAAACCGAACAGTTTTCACTACAACTAATTATAGAAAGAAAGGGATAAGGTATGATCAAAAACGAATGGAAAAATCTACTGCATAATAAGATCATGTTCGTTGTGGTAATTGCAATTATCGCAATCCCGATCATTTACGCAGGACTGTTTCTGAAATCCATGTGGGATCCATACGGAAGTGTTGACCATCTTCCTGTAGCTGTTGTCAATGAAGACAAACCTGTAGACTACGATGGCACCACATTAAGTGTAGGAAAGGACATGGTAGAAGAATTACGTGAAAATGATTCTATGGCATTTAATTTCGTAGACAGCCGTACAGCTGAGGATGGCCTGGAAAACGGTACTTACTATATGGTAATTACCATTCCGGAAGACTTTTCCGCAAATGCTGCCACACTTATGGACGATGAACCTAAGAAAATGAAGCTGAAATACGAAACCAACCCCGGAACCAACTACATTGCTTCCAAATTAAGTGAAACCGCACTGCTGAAGATCAAGGATGCAGTTGCCACCAAAGTAACAGAAACCTATACACAGACAGTTTTTGACCAGATAGCCAAAGTCGGAGACGGTATGCAGGATGCAGCCGATGGTTCCGGTGAACTTAAAGACGGTATCGAATCTGCTGCCAAAGGAAACCAGACCATCACCAAGAATCTGAAGAAACTCTCTTCCAGCACACTGACCTTCGCAGATGGCGCCGAAACCCTTACAAAAGGTATTCAGGAATACACAGATGGTGTCTCTCAGGTAAATGAGGGTGCCAGACAACTTGATGACGGCGTCAGCACACTGACATCAAAAGTACCAGAACTTACCTCCGGAATCGATACTCTCAACAGCGGTGTTAAAAGTTACACAGACGGTGTTGCAAAGCTCAATGAAAACTCCGAGAAATTAAAAGAGGGTGCAAGTGCCCTGGAATCAGGAATTAATTCCCTTAGCGCAGGTGTGACAACCCTGGCAGATGGAGCTACTCAGTATATTGACGGTGCAAATTCTCTCGCAGACGGAACCACCGCTTATGTAAAAGGTGCCGAGCAGTTAGCAGCCGGTGCTTCTCAGTTAAGCGGACTGGAAAATCTCGGTCAGGTATCCAGCGGTATTTCTCAGTTAAATGCAGCAGTTTCCAAAGGAAGTAATTCCTCCGCTGCATTAAAAGACGGAACCCAGCAGCTTGAGGATGGTCTGGGACAGCTCTACACACAGTTGTCAGCTTTACATAACAGTGCATCCGCTGCTTCCGTTGACAAACTTACCACCGGACTGAGCCAGGCAAAAACAGGAATGGAAAATGCCAGTGAAGGGATGACCTCCGCAGCAACCGGAATCTCCAATGCCTCCGATGCGATCAGCCAGGTAAGCAGCCAGATCTCCGATACTCTTGTACCGGGACTTCAGGATGCAGCTTCTCAGGCATCTTCCGCAGCAGAAAGTATTGGTTCTGCACTTGGTGAGTATACTCAGGCTACTTCTTCCGCACTCGAAACAGCCAACAGCGAGATTGCTTCTGCTCAGACCGCTATGCAGGCAATGCAGAATGTAGCAGCAGCTCTGGATAATGCAGCAGCTTCTGCAGATGAAAATGGCATGATCTCCGCTGATTCTATTGCCGGACTTTCTGATGCACTTTACTCTTCTGTTACAGATCTGGAAGGTGTGGATGGTTCTTTCGCGGCCCAGTATTCCAGCGAGATCAGCAGTGCCGTAAGCAGTATGTCCGCTGAACTTTCTTCCAGGGTTTCTGAGCTGAATTCCGCTGCTGAACAGATGAATGCAGTTGCAGGACAGCTTTCTGACGGTGCTTCCACTTTAAGCAACGGCGCACAGAACATGTCTGCAGGTGCAGATCAGATGAACGCAGGTGCAAGTCAGATTCCGAATGTTTCCGGTAACGCATTCAGCTCTGTGACTGCTGCTGTAAAACAGCTCTATGCAGGTGCTCAGGCAGTAAATGCAGGAACTCTGTCTGTTTCTTCTGCACTGACTACACTGGAAAACAGCACAGCATCTTTCCCACAGGCAGCCGCAGGTGTGAAAGCATTAAATGACGGATTCAAAACTCTGACTTCCAATGACACAACACTTACAGACGGTGCTGCAAGCCTGAAATCAGCAGGTAAGAAACTTACTGCTGCCGTACCTCAGATTTCCTCAGGTGCTTCTCAGTTATCAGAAGGAGCCACCACACTCAACGATGGAATCAAAGAGTACACGGATGGTGTGTCCACTCTTGCTTCTAACAATGAAGCACTGACAAGCGGAACCGGACAGCTTGCCGATGGTGCCAAAGCCCTGGCAAGTGGCGCTGATACCCTCAGTAACGGCACAAAAACTCTTGCAAGTGGAACAGCGAAGCTGGTTGCCAATAATGATTCACTGACCAGCGGTGCACAGAAACTTGCAGACGGTGCTTCTCAGATCCAGAGTGGTTCCTCTCAGCTCTATGATGGTTCCAAAGAACTGGGAGATGGCATGACAAAATTAAAGGATGGATCCTCTACACTGTCATCCAGCCTCAGTGAAGGTGCAGATCAGGTAAAGAGCACGAAATCAAGTGATACAACTGTCAGCATGTTCGCAACACCGATTGAAGATGAGGAAACCCAGATCACAACTGTAGAAAATAACGGTCATGCAATGGCACCGTATATGATGTCTGTCGGTCTCTGGGTCGGTGCACTGGCCTTCTGCCTGATGTATCCTCTGACTACATACAAAGGCAAACTGAAATCAGGATTTGCATGGTGGGCAAGTAAAGCTTCCATTCTTTATCCGGTAGCAATCCTCCAGGGACTTTTCCTGATCATTCTGCTTCATGTATTCAATGGATTTACACCTATAGAGATGACAAAGACAGTATTATTTGCCTGCCTGACAGCAATGGCATTTACATCTATCATGTATTTCTTTAATATTACCTTTGGTAAGGTTGGAAGTTTCTTTATGCTGGTATTCATGGTAATCCAGCTTGCAGGCTCCGCAGGTACTTATCCGGTAGAAATTTCTCCGGAATTTGTATCTAAAATCCACGCTTATGTACCATTTACCTATACAGTAAATGCATTCAGAAGTACAATTGCAGGCGGCACAAGTATCCGTCAGTCAGTTTATGTACTGATCGGATTGATCGTAGTATTTACTCTGCTTACAATCCTGCATTTTAATCATATGGCACGTCAGCGTAAGGCGGACAAGGAAACACTTTATGACTGGTTAGAAGAAAAGGGACTGGCTTAAAAGCCAGTTCTTCTTATTTTTCCAGTCTCTTCTCTTTCATATACTGTGCCATCTCATCAGAAATATTGTCAATCAGATAATTCTTACTGCTCTGGCGTTTCTCGTGCCATTGCTGCCGGATCTGGTTTTCTGTAGTTCTTATCTCATCACGCAGACCTTTCGCAGACATACGGTGTGCGCCCTGTCCCATAATAATGATCTGCTCCAGTCCATCGGATGTTGCTACCGTTACCTGATTTTCCCGGCCAATCTTATGGACCGTTTTCTCAATGTACTGATCCGCTGTCTCAGCTTCTTTGGTGTAGACTACATGAATGTTATGATAGGTGATCACTTCCTCTGCATGGCCCTCTATCTTGTAAGCATCAAATACAAGAATTAACGTACATTTCTTAAAGCCCTGATAGTTGCTCAGAATATCCATCAGTTTTGTCTGAGCTGCATGGAGGTTTGCATCTGCCAGCTCTTTTAAATCTTCCCAGGCATAGATGATGTTATAGCCATCTACAAGGAGATATTCTTTTTCTTTCTTCTTAGCAGAAGAACTGTTACGATAATAACTGCCGCTGTCAGATTTTGAAGAAAATGTTCTCTTAAACTGTGGTTCTTTGTAACGCTTGACCGGTCCGAATGTGCGCTCGAAAATGGCTTTCAGCTCTTCTTCATCCTCATAGCTTCCTACGCCGGCATTCCTGGGTGGACGATAACCTGAATCTGTCTGATTGTTACTGTTCCTGTTTCCTGCTATACTTTCTTCACTATCCGGTATGGCATTCCCCAGTTCAGACTCGTCAATCCCTTCTAAGTGCATATAATCCTCTACTTCATACCATGGCACCACAAATCCAGCTCCATGAGCACAGAATACAGAACCCGTGGGATTGTCCAGGTCACGTTCGGAATCATATCCAATCTCCTCTACAATTTCATCCTGATTCTGACATGGGGCATAGCCCTTCAATGAACAGAATAATCTGCCCCGTCCCTTTGTATAGGAGGTTACCTGTGTCTGATAATCTCGCATCATTGATACAGGTGCACTCCCCTTCAATACCATCATATCATCCTCATCCGCTTCCGGCTGCTGGAAGGTTCCATTCATTTTCTGAATGTCAGTCATAGCACGCCCTATCATATCCCCCGGAATCTCAAGTCTGAACTCATAATATGGCTCAAGCAGGACACTCTTTGCTTTCTTTAATCCCTGACGCACAGCCCTGTACGTCGCCTGCCGGAAATCGCCGCCCTCTGTATGTTTCAGATGAGCTCGCCCTGTGATCAGTGTAATCTGCATATCCGTAATCGGAGAACCGGTCAGTACTCCCGGGTGCTCCCGTTCTTCCAGATGAGTCAGAATCAGACGCTGCCAGTTACGGTCCAGCACATCCTCACTGCATGCAGTAAAAAACTGCAGACCGCTTCCCGGTTCTCCGGGTTCCAGAAGCAAGTGTACTTCTGCATAATGACGCAGCGGTTCAAAATGGCCTACACCTTCTACCGGCTCTGCGATTGTTTCTTTATATACGATATTTCCTGTGCCAAACTCTACTGCTACGTGGAAACGCTCCCAGATCAGATGCTTTAATATCTCAATCTGAACCTCACCCATCAGCATGGCATGGATTTCTCCAAGCTGTTCGTTCCATACAATGTGAAGTTCCGGTTCCTCCTCTTCCAACTCTTTGAGTTTCTTAAGCATCTGGTGAACATCACAGTCCTCAGGAAGCAGAATTCTGTAATTTAATACAGGTTCCAGAACCGGCATCTCAGATTCCCGTTCAATCCCAAATCCCTGTCCCGGATGTGTCTGGGAAAGGCCGGTCACTGCACAGATAGTTCCTGCAGGAGCTTCCTTTGCAAGCTCAAATTTCGCACCGGAATAGATACGGATCTGATCCGCTTTCTCTGTATCTGTGAGAAGTTCCTTCACCTTCAATGTTCCACCTGTGATTTTCATATAGCTTAAACGATTGCCCTGATCGTCTCTGGCAATCTTGAATACTTTTGCCCCGAACTCAGATGGATATGTCGGTGTCTCGCAGTATTTTTCCAAACCATGGAGAAATTCTTCTACACCTGTCATTTTTAGCGCAGAGCCAAAGAAACATGGGAAAAGTTTTCGCTCTTTGATTACTTTTCGGATATCTGATGTTGATATTTCCTCTGTTTCCAGGTATTTTTCAAGCAGTTCTTCATCGCAGACGGAAATATCTTCCAGAAACCGAGACTGCAGATCTGATATTTCATCTTCTGCTTTCTCTGCTGTTTCGTCAGTACTATTTTCTATTCCACTTGTGTTTTCCCAGGTGAAATCAGCGCAATTATCACTTAATCGCTTCTTTAATTCTGCCAGAAGTTTCTCTTTATCAGTTCCGTCCTGATCCATTTTATTGATAAACAGGAACGTCGGAATCTGGTATCTTGCCAGAAGTCTCCATAAGGTCATAGTATGCCCCTGCACACCATCCGCTCCATTTATCACAAGAATCGCATAATCCAGAACCTGCAGTGTCCTCTCCATTTCCGCCGAGAAATCCACATGCCCCGGCGTATCCAGCAGAGTTATCCCCCTGTTTCCCAATTCAAACTCCGCCTGCTTGGAAAAAATCGTAATTCCACGCTCCCGCTCCAGGTTATAGGTGTCAAGATACGCATCCTTATGATCCACACGCCCCAGCTTACGGATTTTTCCCGTTAAATATAAAATCCCCTCCGACAACGTAGTCTTACCTGCATCTACGTGGGCAAGGATACCAATGACAAGTTTCTCCATAGTATATTTAAAAGCTCCTTTTTCTTTATAAATTGATGTATACGTATTGGCTTAAATAAAATTAATCATTTGTATCAATTAAATAACTATTTTAACATAAGAATCTATATAATTCCAATATGGTTCTACTTTAATGGGATTTCTTTAACCGTTTCCATAAGTGCATCAATCTTTACATTCCAATATGGTTCTACTTTAATTCGTAGTCTTTCGCCGCCAGAGATCGTGGAGAATACAGCTTTACATTCCAATATGGTTCTACTTTAATCCATAGCTGTCAGTTCCGCATATTTTTTATGCTTATTTGCTCATTTTTGTCGACTTCACTATATCTGTTCTATTTTCCCATTCATTTTATCATGTTTTTCATCAAAAAACCACTCATTCCCTTTGTTTACATACCATTGTCGACCTCTTCGCATTTTTATTTTATCGAACATCGACAGAATTTTTCATTATTAATCTACATCATCTGCAAATTCAATTCTATAATATCCCATTTCATCATATCGACATTGCATATGCAATAGTTTTTATTATTAAGTATAATTTTATAATACTTGGTTTATATTTGTTTTTTTATTTCTTGCACTTGTTTACTGATTTGTTATATACTTTAATTGTATCTGTTGTTCCACATTGGAATGTAAAAAGTATTATAAATTTTCACAGAATTAATAGTTGTTCCACATTGGAATTTCTCATTGCCAAAGTTAAACAGGTATCTATATCTTTAACTGGCATCATTGGAGTAACAGAAAAGAGCGCGCATAGCAAATGCACGCTCTTTTCTGTTACTCCACCTTTATATCCATTTTTTCATTTGCCCATCCTCTGATAGTCTCTTCACTTTCGCAAAGAATCCTGGCTACCTTTTCAATTGAATCTCCCTCTTTAAAAAGGGAATTTGCAATTTTACGTTTTTCCTCTTCTCGCCCAATCTTTATCCCATCATTTTTTCCAGCTTCATACTCAGCTTTCCGAAGTTTCCTTTTTTCCTCTTCCTCATTGTATTCAAATATACTCATAGCAACTACCTCCGCTCGATTCTTTTGCAGAAATTCTTTGAGAATTCCCTCCTGAATGCTTTCGCTCACTGCACGTTCTACTGCCGTATTCAGTTCCATTTCATTAGAATATCTGCGTACTTTATCAACATACTGAGCATATTCTCTTAGCGTCCGGCATTCTTCCATTAGTTTTTTATTATGCCCTACATTGATATTTAATGTGATGACCTTTAGTTCAAGATTTGGTTCTCCTGACATATTTTCATACGATTCTGACAGATAATCTACCCACCTATCTTCTTTTTTCTCTGTTCCATTATAAAATACGATAAAATTCGGTGTGGGTATTCTCAGTCTTGTTGAGGTATACAAGGACTTCCAATCCACCATTTTCTGATATTCGCTGGAAATGTAGAATAAGTCTCTCAAAGGCATGTTCGGGTTATACGTAGACTGATGTTCATACAGAAACAGATTCGTATTTATAATAAACGCCAGATCATTCTTCATTCCCATATAGATTGCGTTCTCAAGTGTCACAATCTCTAATTGAGCAGCATCTGTATAAGAAGTTTCATTGATTGCATTATACAGCGACAACAGATTCTTTCTGTCTGAAAACAGCATACGGAAGACTGTATCTTTGTACTTACGGTTTGCAGTTGCTGTGTTGCCTTTCAATCGGTTTCTTTTCACAATAATTTTTTTGTTCTTTCTTTTTGCCATTGGCAATACCTCCTGTTTTCCGCAGGAGCCAAAGAACATTTTGTGCTATTCTTATCACTTCTCAGCTCCTGCTTTTCATAATTAACTGGAATTAAAAGCATGGATTTCTGAATTGAGATTAGAATAATCAGACGGCAAAAATGCCTTGAAATATAAGAGAAATATGCTTTATACTTATGTTAGCATTACTTACTCTTATTTTCAAGGCATTTTATATTCTTTTTATTTTATAAATTGTATGGGAGTTACTGTTCACACACCACTATTCCGCGAGGTGTTTTGGCATGAATATGCCAAAATCCCGAGACATACAAGCCAAAATTCCATTGCCGCAGGCAATCTGGAATGAATTTTGGCTACGTTACTGTGAACGGAGTGAACAGTAACGTATGGGAACTTTTTTATTCCTTATGTGTCCCTCTGATTACTTTGATTCCACGTTCTTCTATCATATTGCAAATCTGTGTCATCCTTGGACATTCATGCTTTCCATCCGGGAGACGACAGACACCAACGTGGATGGTACTGATTTTTTCACTGACCAGTCTGTCTATCTTTTCCAGGATTCCTTTGTCTTCTATGGGTTCTATCGGGTTGGCGCCTTTGCATCCGTTACAGGTCATCATTGCTGCCAGACAGGTATCTTCCGGATAATCCTGAAAGAAATCGGTTCTGTTCTGAAATGCTGCCAGGCATCCAACTCTGGCGCATACATTATTAGAATGAATACACGTCAAAATTCCTATTTTATTCATCTTTTTCCTCCATATATAGCAGGCCAGAGTCAAAAATTTTCCTGACTCTGGCCTGTCAATACTCAAACATTCGAAATCCTCTGATTTACTACGTAAATTGCTACTTTCTCATGTTTGACAAGTCCCAAGCTCCAAAGTCTTATCGTGCAAGCACGAACGACTTTCTGACCTTTTGACCCTGATATCATATTATAAAAATAAAATATGCATCTTCCCGCGGCTGTCATTTACCACTTCCGAATCTACCTGGTAAATCCTTTTGATCAGCTCCGGAGTGAGTACTTCCTGTGGAGTTCCATATCCTTCCAGCACACCATCTTTCAATACATAAATCTTATCGCAGTATGCCGCCGCAATATTCAGGTCATGGATAGCTGATATTACAGTTACGTTAAGTTTCTTTACCAGTTCCATCAGCATGATCTGATGTGTGATATCCAGATGGTTAGTCGGCTCATCAAGGATCAGTGCAGGTGTCTGCTGTGCAAGTGCTCTTGCCAGAATAACCCTCTGCTGCTCTCCACCTGACAGCGTAGAAAATGTGCGATCCGCAAATGCATCCATCTGTACCGTTTTCAGTGCTTCTTCAACAATCCGGTAATCTTTTGCATTATCCCGTTCCAATGCTTTCTTATGAGGTGCACGTCCCATCAACACGACTTCCCGTACGGTAAAATCAAAGTTGTAGTAATTGTGCTGTGCCACAACTGCCATTTTTCTGGCGGAGCTTTTTACGCTCATGGAATGGAGTTCTTCGCCGTCCAGATAAACGGCACCTGCATCTGGCTTCAGGATACGGTAGATGCATTTTAATAATGTAGATTTTCCGCTTCCGTTTGGTCCGATGATCCCTACCAGTTCCTTATCCTTTGACTCTATGGAAATTCCCTTCAGTATCTGTCTGGCGTGAAATCCAACCTGAATATCTTCTGTAGTGATTTTCATTACTTACTACCTCCAAATCCATAGGATTTCCGCACAAGCAGATAAATAAAGCATGGAGCACCGATAATGGATACCAGCACACCGATCGGCATCTCAGAATTCTTCAGGATCACACGACATGCCACATCACACCAGATCAGGAATGATGCACCAAGCAGTGCACTTAATGGCAGTAATCTTCTGTGGTCTGTTCCAAACAGGATTCTGATCACATGAGGGATCACAAGTCCTACAAAGCCGATCACACCCGCACAATATACTGCAAACCCAATCATTACAGAAGCAACGATCAGATAAAAAGTTCTCAGCCTGTGCAAATCAGTTCCCAGTGTGATCGATACATCATCTCCTAACAGCATCAGATTCAGATTACGATATTGCGTCCAGAAAATAATTACACAGATCAATGTAACAGGAAGCATTACCCCTACTCTGCTCCAGCTTGCGCCTGCAAGGCTTCCCATCGTCCACTTCATTACTTCTGTTGCTGCATTTTTGTCATTGGTGATATAGATAACAAAGTTGGAAAAAGCAGAACATACCGCACTGACAGCCATTCCGGCAAGGATCAGTTTGGCAGAAGTAGCTTTTCCGCCCATGTTTGCAATGGCAATTACTGCAAAAGAAGTGACCATTGCACCAATAAATGCAGTAACACCAACTGAGTTTCCACCGAGAAATCCACCAACTCCAAGCATGATCGCCAGTGTTGCACCAAAGGATGCACCGGATGAAATACCAAGTACATACGGATCTGCCAGTGGGTTCTGGACAATCGCCTGCATAACTACGCCACAGACGGAAAGAGCCATTCCAACTGCCAGAGCCAGCAGGACTCTGGGCAGCCGGATCAGCCACACAACATCGTGAACTGCGCCTTCTGCATAGGCGGACAGGCTTTTGATATGAAACAATTTATATGCAATGACACTGTAAACATCTTTCAGTGACAGATCTGCATTTCCAAAAGTGATTGCTGCAAGAATGGAAAAAATCAAAAATGCCGCAAGCCCGATAAGAACTGCCACATACATGGATGTCCTGAGCACACTGCCTTTTTTTGTCTGTGAAACCTGTTCTTTCACTGTTATGTCCTCAATCAGTCAAGATTCACATCCGGATATAATCCTTTTGCGAAAGTTTCAATACCATCCTGTGTACGTGTTGCACTTGCGTACATTTCACTGAGCATGATCGGATAAACACGACCGTTCTTTACAGCGTCAAGGCTCTGAAGTGCTTCGTCATCCTTGATAACGGCAAGCTGGCTTTCTTTTACAGTTTCCGGATCATCACCTGCATATGGCATGTATACAACAAAAATCACATCAGGGTTTGCTGCAATGATATCTTCTTTTCCTGCTGTAGAAGCATCCGGGTTTGCCAGAGTCGCACCCAGTTGTGTTACCATATCTCCACCAAGGCTCTTTGCACCATAGTTTGTGATATCTTCTCCAAGAGGTTCCAGAACCATTACGCTTGGTTTCTCTTCTACATCTGCTGTTGCTGTAAGAGTTTTATCGATCACTGCCTTTGCATCATCTACGATTGCCTGTGCTTTGTCCTGTACATCAAAAATCTTTCCAAGATTTAAGATGTCTGTAAATTCATTTTCCAGAGTTCTGTCTCCGTCAGGGCGTGTGTTTGTGTTGTAATAAGTGTTGCAGCCTTTGTCAATCCAGTCTGTTACATTTCCGAGATTTTTATCAGAAAACAGGGAGCTCCAAGATAAGATCATGTCTGGCTCCAACATCGTTACAGTCTCAAGGGATGGGGTAAATTCATCAAGATAATTTGTTTTTGAAAATGCATCTTTAAGTTCATCCGGAACTTCATTGTCAAGACCTGCAGTAGCTACCAGACGGTCTTCCAGGCCAAGTGCAAGCATGGTTTCAATGCTTCCCTGATATACAGCAAGAACTTTCTCCGGTGCCTTTTCATAGGTTGTTTCGATTTCATTTCCATCATAATCATAGGTTGTGATGGTCAGAGGATATTCTGTCTTTGTACCTTCTGCGTCTGCTGTCTTATCTGCATCTGCTGAATCCTGTGCGTCTGCATCTTCCTGTGTATCAGAGTCTGCATCTGCTGCCGGCTGATTGTCCTCTTTGATTGTCTCAGAGTCTGCTCTCTCTGCTGCAAAAGCTGCCGGAGCTGCGGAAACTGCCATAGCTGCTGCCATCATAATTGCCATGATTCTTGTGGATAAATACCTGTTTTTCATTTGACTTCCTCTCTTTTCGTATATGTTATTTACCTGTTCGTGTAACCGAAAAGATGGGACTTCAGAAAAAGTAAAATAGAAGTGATAAAAATAACGGATACTTTTTACGGAAGCTCCTTCTTTACGCTGTCAGGCAGGTTTCCTGACTCACAGATCACAGAAAGTTCCCATAAAATAAAAACTGATACAACATCCATGCTTCAGCAGTTCATGAATGTTGTATCAGAAATATTTCCAGATACTCTCTGACAGCCGGATTCCGCCTTCTCACATATTTATGCAATGACATATTACAATCCCGCTTTGTTTCTGTATACAGTGGCCGCAACCGTTCAGGCATTTCACCTGATTCCCTCTCACATTATCATACACAAAATCTGCATATGATAATGTTCACTTAACAGCTATTCAATTACGCTGATACAATTTTAGCACACTGCTTTTATAATTACAACTATATTCGAGGCACATCAGAATTCTTTCTTCTCCATAAGCCGGACACCAATCCAAAAAGATCCCATATATACAATTACTGTAAACAATACAGCTCCGGTCAATACCATTCCCCGGTTAAGTCCATTCAGCCATGCACCGACTGCGTCTGCTGAAAGTCCCATTGTTTTTATCAGAGCATATACTACGGCAATTATAATAGCCCACATGACCATTGCAATATAACGTCCTTTTTCCGCTCCAAAATGTATTACAAGCGGGAGCGATACTGACAACATAAGAAGCGCCAGTGGAATGTATATCAGAGTGTCAATAATTTTCTCACTCAGGCACCCCTGAAGCTCTGCCACACCTTTACAGATCACTCCCGTTATTGCTTCAATTCCCCACGCTGCAGCCGTAAGCCCTGCTCCCAGCAGATATTTCTCCGCCACATACTGTTTTCTGGTAACCGGCAAGGTCATAAGAAATGCAAGACCATTATCAAACTCATCATAACTTATAGTCGTAATGGCAAAAATTGCTGTGGCAATCGTAAAATATCCTATAGCAAAACTGACACTCCCGCTTCCTGCCAGATTCAGGATGACTCCCATTACAATAACCAGGATAAAAAACTGTTTCTGCTGTTTCATCAGTTCTATATCCTTTACAAATAATCCCTTCATACCTGTTCCTCCATCATCACTACCAGATCATCAATCTTTCCATTCTCAATTACAACATCCGGATAATTTTCCATATAAAATTGTTTCTGGTTTGTCAGACACCTGTATCCATAAGCTTCTTTCCGGATCTTAATAAGGTATTGCTGATCCAGTTTTTCGTACTCTTCTTCTGAAACTTTAAGAACTGCATAATCTGACAACAGTACATCTGTATCCTCATGAAGGATAATTTTTCCGGCATGGATCATATAAAAATCGTCACAAAGACTCTCCAGATCTGATGAAATATGCGAACTGATCAGAATAGAACTGCTTTCATTTTCTTCCATATATTCTCTCAGCATGTTCAGCACCTCATCCCTGGCGATCACATCCAGACCAACTGTGGGCTCATCCAGAATCAGCAGTTCTGCCTTATGGCTTAATGCTGCCAGTACTTTAAACTTTGCTTTCATACCAGTGGAAAATTCTTTGATTTTCTTGTCTGTGGGCAGATTGAATCTCCTGCACTGCTGCAGAAATTCCTCTCTGTCAAAATCTGGATATATGCTTTTCATAATATTGGCCACGCCCGCTGCTGTCAGATACATACTGAAGCCTGAATCTGCAAAAACAACTCCCAGTTTCTGCTTATCCTCCGGCTTAAGCTCTTCTGCCTTTTTCCCAAAGACCTCTATCTCTCCGCCATCCGGATGAATCAAGCCGAGCAAAGCTTTAAATGTGGTGGATTTCCCGGAACCATTTCTTCCAATAAGTCCTGTAATCATCCCAGGCTGTACTTCCATAGAACAGTCCAGCGAAAAACCTCTGTAATGTTTCTGCAAATGACTGATTTTCAACATGTCTTAGTCCTCCATGATCATTTCAAAAAGATTTCTGATTTCCTCATCGTTCAGTCCACATCTTCTGCCCTTCATGATTGCCTGCTCCAGATCATGTTCTACTTCTTTGAGCTGTTCTTCCCTCATCAAGTTTTTATTTGTGGCTGCAACGTAGGTTCCTTTTCCATGAACAGTGACGGTAAATCCCTCTTCTTCCAGATTGTCGTAGGCTTTCTTCACCGTCAGGGCACTGATCTTCAGTTCCTTTGACAAACTGCGTACTGAAGGTAATACAGTGTCCGGCTGTAACTCTCCTCTGATAATCGCAGACTTAATCTGGTCTATGATCTGTTCATAAATAGGTACCATGGATGAATTATTGATTATTATATGCATATGTTTCTCCTCCATCTACAAACAGTATATAACAGTGTATAACTGTTGTCAACTGTTTTATACTGTTATACATGGTATTTATTTGATTATAATCAAAAATGGATATTCAACCTTATTTCCAGCAATCTTTCACAATTGCCTTCTCATAAAATTGAATATCCATATAACCTTAATCTAACTCTGTTTTTTCGAATTAACTTTTAGTGGAAGTCTTATGGTTACAACTGTGCCTTCTTCCAGCTGTGAGCTTATGGTAACCCCATATTTCTCTCCATAAATCATATGAATCCTTTTATTTGTATTTCTGACGCCTATACTCTTTCGTTCCTTATTCAGAATCTCTTTCAGATCTTCCTCACAGATTCCACATCCATTATCCTCTACATAAAAAAGAATATCATTTTCTTCTTCCTCTGCTGAAATCCAGATCTTCACGGAATCCTGATAATTTTTAAATCCATGCACAATGGCATTCTCTACAAACGGCTGCAGAAATAACTTTGGAACTTCCAGACTTCTTAAATACTCCGGTATATCCATACTCACTTCAAATTGATCCTGATATCTTTTCTGCATAATTCCAATATACCGTTTAAGCCAGTCCAGATCCTCCCACAGCGGAACCAGAACATCACCATTCTGGCTGGTATACTGAAGCATTCTCGACAGATCCAAAAGCATTTTGCTGGCATTTTCCTGTTCTCCTTTAAGGCATACCCAGTTAATGATATTCAGCGAATTATAGAGAAAATGGGGATTCATCTGTATATTTAACGACATGATCTCCGTGTCTCGTTTCTGGATCATCATCTCATATTTCTCATGAACCAACATCTGCAGGTTCTGATTCATTTCATTCAGTTTTTTATAAAAAAACGCAAACTCATCCCTGTTGTCATATACAATTCTTGCAGTAAAATTACCCTCTCCTGTTTTCTCTATCATGTGCAGCGGTTTATAAACTTTTTTCCCAATCTTTCTGGAAATAAGAGCAGCCGTAGTAACAGATAAAATAATTTCTATAGTTACCAGAATCAATATTGCCCTGGTAAGATCTGTAGCAATATTCTTGCTGAAAACATTAACTGGAATCATGGCAAGTGTATACCATCCCGTCACCATACTTTTGGAATAGGTTACGATATATTCCTGATTATTTGCACCGTAGTATTTTACAGTTCCTTTATTCTCCGTAATTCCCATATCAGCTGCAGTTACATTTCGAAACAGCTTTGATTCATTCTCACCGTAAGGACCAACAACACTGCCATCTTCACTCATGATATAATAAAGAATCTGAGAATTTGCCTTTGTATACTTTTTCAGCATATTATTCAGATTATCCTCTGTAAAATTAACCACCAGATACATTTGATCAGTCTTATTTTCCAGATGTTCAATATGTCCTGATTCTACCCTGCTTAACTGCAGCTTTCTGACAGCCGTAAATACATGCTCATATTCCAGAAAATCTCTCGGCATATCTTCAATTGAAAACATGTCCATATAATTATATGCCGGAATCCACACAAGTTTTCCATTTGCCTCATCTGCTGCTTTCTGTATTTTAGAACCCATAAAGCTATGATTTGGATAATAGTTCTTTTCCTTTTCGCCAAACTGATAATACGGAGTCACAATATGCGTAGAATAAACCGTGTTATTCCACGGCAGATAGTCCAACAAAATTTTTGAAATTTCCTGACTGGCACTTTCAAACTGCATACTGTCAGACGTATCCAGATTCTGAAATATTTTATAAATTCTCGTATCTACATTTATTTTTAATGAAAATTCCTCAATATAATCCAACTTTTCATCCAGAATATCACTGACATTCTCAGCATTTTGCCACATTTGTTTTTCTGACTGCCTGATCAGTTCCTGTTTTGACAAATGGAAGATAAATAAACCCAAAAGCACAACAGGAATAATGGAAATACAAATAAATGAACTAATCAGCAGAGTTTTAAATTTTGTATATTTTAATTTTTCCATCATCACCCAACTCTTTTGCGAAATTCTTCAGGTGTCATATTATGACGTTTCTTAAATGCCCTGTTAAAATAATTGGGATCCTTATACCCTACTTCCAATGCAATCTCCCTTACCTTGTCGGAAGATGTTTTCAAAAGATCCTCTGCTTTCTCCATACGAATATCTGACAGATATTCAGAAAAGGAAATTCCGAATCTCTGCTTAAATAAAGTACTGAAATACGAAGCATTAAAATGATACAATGTTGCAATTCTTTCCAGACTGATCTCGTCCCGATAATGTTCCTCTATATACTTTCTGCTTTCATCCAAAGGATCTGTCTCCTGTGAATCTGCTATTTCCCGGAAAGCGATTATATTTTTTATTAATTCCGCTGACCTTTTTTTCAATTCAGAATACCACTGACTTTCGATCAGACGATTATCCAATGCATTTAATTCTGACAAGTGTTCAGCTTTCAGATAGGGCTCCATATAACGTAAGATTCTGAAAAAAAAGAATACGATTTTTCTTTTAAAAATATCCGGCTGAACACTTTTATGCTCTGACAGAACCTCTGTTATTTTTTCAAAAATTGCTTCGCTTTTTTCCAGATTTCCTTCTTTTATAGAATTCAGAATTGCTTCACTGCCTACAGAATCCTCCTGCTTTTCATCAGACAGATATTTCTCTGCCTGCAAATATCTTTCTTCTTCATAAAAAGAATACTTCATCGCGGCCATAGCCTCTTCATATGCCTTTTTTCCGCAGCTTTCCATATCCGGATACAGAGAGCTGACTGCAAAATAAATTCTGTTTTTCTCAAGTACCAGGATATTTTGAATAAACTCCTCTATCTGAGTGATCTGTTCCTGTTCAATTCTTGATCCTGACAAGGCCAACACAGCCAGCAGATTTTCTGTTCCGTTGACCTGAAATGTAATTGACGATGTATCTATCAGATGTTTTTTTATAAAATACCCTATCTCCCGTTTCATCTCTTCATTAAGAATCAGATGCTGCTTATTGATCCGGATCAACATCAGATAGCCTTCCTGTCTCAGAGGAAACATCTCACTTAAGGGCTCCCATACCTTACGTCGTGTATGGTGGATATACTGATTCAGAAGCCACTCCATATATCCATATGCAGATTCCTTCAATCGTCGTTCCATCTGATCTACTTTTTGTTTTTGAACCTGATCCTGATTTTTTGATTTCTTTATTTTCTTAATGGCACGCTTTAACTCTTCTGCATCTACAGGCTTTAGCAGATAATCACTTGCATGAAACTGTAACGCCTCTCTTGCATAGGAAAAATCTGCATATCCGCTTACAATCACAAATGCAGTTTCTGGATAATCTGTTTTTACTTTTTTTTGCAGCTGTAAGCCGTCCATTTCTGCCATACGTATATCGCTGATCACAATCTCACAGGAAATATTATTCATGATCTCCATTGCCTCCTGACCATTTGATGCTTCCCACAGCATATCGTCCGGGCATATTTTTTCAAGAAGCATAATAAGTCCTTCTCTGTGAATTCGCTCATCATCTACTACTAATATATTGTACATTTTATCTCCTGTTCTGTCTGATATATACGTTTTGATTATAGCACAACAGGTGTGCATGAACAATGCACACCTGTCTTTACAAATTCTATTTTTTTGTTCCGTGATACATCTTATCCAATGCATCGGCATAGTCTTCCTTGGAAAGAATCAGTACCGGTATTTCTGAAACCTTACACTGTTTTCCATCCGTCTCAAGACTTGCACTGATCACTCCTGCTGCCTGTGTTTTCTGTCCCTCCACATACAGGGTTACCTGTTTCATTTTATGCTGTGTATCCTGAGGGAAAGGATGCTCTGACAGCATCACGCTCTTCTCGCCTCCTGCCAGTTCATCTGGCAAACTGATGTAAAAACCAGCTACCTTATGGGTATTCTGTGGTACTTCTCCCACCATGCATACTGCCTTATTGTCTGAAAATACAGGTTGATAATCCCAGTGATAGAATTGTTTATACTGTACTTTCCATCCATCAGGAACTTCTATCTTCACTTCTGCATTTTTCCATTCTGTGTCTGTTGACTGGCTGATCAGATAACGGAACAAAAAGATTCCACAGTCTGAATTATAAAGTTTAGGCATAATAATTCCATATGGACTGAACAAAATTCCATCCTCTGTCATTGTGCTGCACTCAGCTCCTGCAATATCCGTTTCCTGTACAGCCATTGTCTCTGTAGCAAACTCTTTCTCAACAAAAGCTCCAGCCAGTACCAATTCCTCTGCTCTTATACATTCTCCCTGTGCACCTGCACCGTACTTACGCACTTCAAAAACAACCTTTATTGCTTCTTCATTATAGTTTTTAATATTAATAACAGTTTTTCCTTTTTCTTCTCTATATTCAATATCAAAGACATAAGCTCCAAGATGTGTTTTCTGAAGTTTATAACCGGAAAGCAATCCCTGTGGCTTGATGACCAGCGTTTTCTGTGTTCCATCCATCCTGAGGCCAAACCACTGCTCAACACTCTGCTGAATCCATGCACCCTGTCCCTGGCTGCATCTAGTCAGGCATCTTTTCTTATTTGTTGCTCTTGGCCACCAGAAAAGTGAGCCTGTTTCATCCAGACGTTCGTAAAGGAGATTCAGGTTATCAAGCATTTCCTGTCTGGTAAGACTTCCGCCAAGTTTTAAAGTACAGCCTGTTGCAGATGGATTCATGCCAAAATGTAATTCACGCATTGTCTGGAATTCCGGATCATAGTTTGTGATATACATAGAACGTGCATATCTATGAAGATTTACATATGGCTCATAATCGAAATCATATAGTCCATACAAAGGTGCCATAACTGTAGCAGTATCCTCACCACCATAATAATTCAGATCATCCTGGATGTAGAAGCGTTCCTCATTCTCACCTAAGTTGTTTCCGCCTGTAATCTGTCTGCCGAATGGTCCGCTACCTTCCATCAGTTCTTTCATGTCTGCTTTCATCTGTTCCATAAATCTGTCCACATCTGTCGCATCCCGTTCCAGAAGTTTCAGAATTCTTCTGTAAGATTTCAACGCATAATAACACTGTACATTTGCACCATAATCATACTTGCGGAATACAATAAGATCGCTGGCGTATCTGCTAGAAATCAGTGCTTTTTCTTTATGTTTATGCTTCATCATTCCATCGTAGATCTCATCAATAGCAGCAACCAGTTCCGGATGATCTCTGAAGAATTTCTCATCTCCTGTCAGCTCCAGATATTTTCCTGCTATTACAAGCAAAGAAATGTAGTAAAACATACTATGATCCGAATACAGGCTATAACGTGGCCGGTTTCTTTCTGCCAGATAAAACATTGCACTTTTTCCTACCTCAGGTACTGCATACATAACACTTACCACATCAGGAGTAATATCAATTCCCCAGAGCCTCGAAAGACTATGGGACGGTGCCCCCTGCCAGTTGGTCAGAAGACTTCCATCTTCTCTGAAAGAAAGACAGTTAAAATTATCAAGAATAAACCGTACCTGCATATCACGGTATTTCTCACCAGCCTCCTGGTTTTCCCGAATATCTGTAGTGATTTTTCCAAATCTTTCTTTCCAGAAATCATCAGTAACATTCAACCATTCCAGCGGTGTATGTTGATACAGTGTTCCAAGGGCAGAATAAATCTCTTCTCTCTTTGGAGTAAGAGCAATTACTGTTGTAAATGTTCTGCTTTCATTTGCTTTTAATTCAAATGGTACATAAATTCTAGGATTATCTCCCTGGCCTTCACATACGGAATCCAGAAGCTGAATTGCTGCACAGGCTTCCGGGTGCCATAATACTAGCAATTTCTGATCCCATTCTGATTTATATGGTGTTACTGTATAATCATCGAAATATTTTCCATAATGCTCAAACTGATTTACAAACTTCTGGTCAAATGACAGGCGGAGTTTTCCTTTAATTTTGCATCCAGAAGTATTTTTTACTTCTATACAGTAGAATGCTCCTGCAGGTCCCGGAACCGGATGGATTGATGACGCCGGAACTGCTTCTTTCTCCAGAATCGGCGCAAAAGAAAATATTCTGGTTTCCAGTTCCGGATGCTCTGTAGCAGTAACCGGAAGAAAATCATCATAATAAGTTGTCCATGACTGCTTATTTGCACCTGAGATCATCAGACCATTGTCCAGCTCCAGATCATATTTCATTTTTCCAAGAAGTAATGCTGTATCATTCTGATAATACTGACCTATGTATCCTTTAAACTGTCCTCCCAGATCTGTTCCTCCGGATGGTACTGCATAAATTTTATCATGAGGAGTGCACAAAAAGTGCAGTCTGCCCATGGTATCCTGGCCCAAAAGTGTTCTTCCATTTGACTGTGTAAATAGCTGTCTCTCACTTAATGACCAGTCTGTGCGCTCCGAAGTTTCATCATACTGTGCTCTGAAATAAGAAGACTTATATGCCTTTTTCCAGAAATTTTCCCATGTATTATAAATCACATTTCCTCTTAAATGCATTGTTTTTCCTCCTATTCTTAGCCTTTCACACCAGACATTGTTACACCCTCAATAAGATACTTCTGACCAATGGCAAATACAACCACAACAGGTGCAAGCACCAGGCAGGCTGCTGCCATCATTAAATTCCATTCACCTCTGTAAGAACCAGTAAACAACTGAAGTCCCAGTGCAACTGTATATTTTTTCTCAGAATTTAAATATACAAGCGGATTCAGGAAATCGTTCCAGGAATTTAAAAACGCAAACATACCTACAACAGCCAGGGCCGGTTTTGTAATTGGCAGGATAATTTTTGTAAAAATCTGAATATGGGAAGCACCGTCCAGATATGCTGCCTCATCAAAATCCCTCGGGATTCCCAGATAAAACTGACGAAGCAGGAATATGTAAAATGCACCGCCTCCAAACCATGCCGGAACAATCAGTGGAATAAAGCTGTCTGTTATTCCAATAGTTCTCCACATCAGAAATGTAGGAATCAAAGTAACCGCAGCTGGAAGCATCATACTGCTGATAATGCAGGCAAATACCACATTTCTGCCTCTCCATTTAATTCTTGCCAATCCATATGCACAGATGGAACTGGTAAGCATTGTTCCCACTACACATCCTCCGGTTACAATAAATGAATTCAGGAAATATTTTCCAAAGGGAAGTGTATCAAAAACTTCCTGATAGTTTTCCCACATAAATTTAGAAGGAATCCAGCGAGGCGGCATCATAAACACTTCCACTGTGTTCATTAGTGAACTTCTGATCATCCAGTACAAAGGAACCAGACAAAACAAAACACCTAAAATCAGCGCAAAGTATATTAGAATTTTTGAAATAATTTTCTTTGTATTCTTCATATTCATTCTCCTCCATAATAAACCCAACGGTTGGAAAACTTAAATATGACTGCAGTCAGCACCATAATGATCAGAAACAATACCCAGGCAACTGCACAGGCATTTCCCATTCTTCCAAACTCAAATGCTTCTCTGTACAGATAGTATACATAGAACAAACTGGAATTGTTTGGTCCACCCTGTGTCATAACATAAGACTGGGTAAATATCTGGAATCCATTGATGATTCCCATTACCACATTATAAAAAATTGTAGGAGTCATCATAGGAATCGTAACATGAAGCAGCTTTGCCCAGAATCCGCCTCCATCAATCTCAACTGCTTCCAGAAGCTGTCTCGGTACATCCTGCATTCCGGCAAGGAAAATTACCATTGTTGATCCGGTAGTCCACAGATTAATAAAAACCAGTGTGGGAATAACTGAACTTTCACCTGAAAGCCATGTACTTACCGGTAAATGCATTGCCTTTAAAATATTGTTTGCCAATCCCATGTCCGGATTGAAAATCCACATCCAGATCGCTGCCATTGCTACGATCGGAACTACAGTTGGAAGATAAAAGATTGTTCTGAAAAATCCTTTTCCTTTTACATTTGTATTTAACAGCATTGCTATAAAAAAAGAAACTATGATAGCTGTCGGTACAGAAAGCGCAACATAAATTACTGTTACAAGTAATGATTTATAAAAATACGGATCACTTCCACTGAACAGATTTTTATAGTTGCTGATTCCTATAAACTGTCCGCCTGTTGTAAAATTAAAATTTGTAAAACTCAGTCCCAGACTGACTGCCATCGGAAGCAATGCAAAAATCAAAAATCCCAGAATACAGGGAAGACTGAATAAAATTCCCCAACGATTTTCTCTTTTCTCGCGATTTGTCATTTTATACTTTATTTTCGTCTGCATATTTATTCCTTTCTGGCATTATAGCTATTTCAATCAGGAAAGGCTGCCAAAAGCAGCCTTTCACTTGAATACTTTAAGAACGTTCTCCTGAATAGGTTCCTTCTACCAAAGAATCCGTCTGGCTTTTTACTTCTGTCATTGCTTCTTCTGCTGTTTTCTTTCCAGACCACACCTGTTCCAGTGCAGAACCCACTAATGTATTAATCTCATTAAAATTCTTTACGTTAATTTCGGTTGCCACTACTGCATGATCATAAGTTGCCTTTACAATAGCGTCCTGAAAGCCCTCTGGTCTTGCAGGCAATTCTTCAGATGCCCAGAAATCAACCTTATCCGGATCAGTATAATATTCTGTCTGTACAGGCATCCATAAAGTTCTGTATAATTCTGTGATTCTTTCTGAACTTTCTGGATTTGTAAGCCACAGATAAAGTTTTTCGGAAGCCTCCAGATGCTTTGTACTCTTGAATATAATCAAAGAACCACCATCAAAGAAAGTAGTATAGTTTTCATCAATTGGGAGAACACCTACACCCCAGTTGCATCCTGAATTCATAAGATCCAGATGGTTCCAGCTTCCGTCAATGTACATTGCTGTCTGTTTTGCAGCCAGTGCTGTTGCTGCACTTGGCATTGCATTCTTCTGTACTGCTGTAGGAGATACATGGTACACATTGATCAGATCTGCAAAATTCTGTAAAATCTGAGCTGACTTCTCATCATTTAATCCAAGTCCGTCCATACTCTCATTTAAGTAACCGCCGCCTGCTGATAAAATAAACGGCATATATACATTCCAGTCTGTTCCAAACATTACACCGTACTGTTTAATATTATTTGCATCAAAATCCGGATCAGCTGCATTTCTTCCTTCTGTATCCAGCGTCAGTTTTTGTGCCATCTCTACAAATTCATCCCATGACCAGGCATCCTCTACCTTAGTCGGCGGCAGATCTACCCCTGCCTCTTCGAAGCAGTCTACATTGTACATCAGATTTGTTGTAACATTGGCCTGAACAGGTCCTGCTGATTCTGTAGGACTCCAGTTCCACCAACAGGTAGACAGATAATCATCTTTTAGGGTGCTTGGTGATGTCGTACTTATCCGAAAGAAAAGGGCGCACACCGCGCAGCTGCAAGATGCACTTGCCGCCATCCATAACAGCAAGCTCATCCTGGCTCATCAGCTCTTTCCCCAATTTTTGATAGTTGAGTGAATGGGATGTTTCCCTCCCACGGCTCTCTCCGGTGTTGTAGGTGTCGATGGTTTCCTTGCCCAGCACGGCGGCCAGCTCCTTGAGGGTGGTCGGCTCCTTGCCGCCCAGGAAGATGGAACTGTCCATATTGCCGATGATGGTGTCGGCGTTGTCCTTGTAGATGGCCTTGAGCTGGCTCTGTGCCTGCAAGACCAGGCAGGCGGAAATCTCCCGGCTTCGGATGGTGGCGACCAGCTTTTCCATCTTGGGGATCTGGCCGATGTTGGCGCACTCGTCAATGAGACAGCGCACATGGACCGGCAGACGCCCGCCGTACACATCGTCGGCTTTCTCGCACAAGAGGTTGAACAACTGGGTGTAGCACATGGAGATTAAGAAATTAAAGGAATCGTCCGTGTCGCTCATAATGAGGAACAGCGCCGTCCGGCGGTCGCCCAGGGTGTCCAGCTCCAGCTCGTCGTAGGACGTGACCTCTCGCAGCTCGGCAATGTCGAACACCGCCAGCCGTGCGCCGCAGCTCACTAAAATCGACTTGGCAGTTTTGCCGGAGACAAATTGTCAAGGACTTTTTAATCAGATTCACAAAATATATAAAAAAACACCAGAAGCATAATTGGGCTCCTGACACTTTTAGTGGCAGTTTACTTGCGACTGCTGAATGGTTTGCCGCAGAGGTATGTCTACTGCGGGTACTCGTGGATACAGGGTTGCCGGTGCCGCTTTCTCTCAGCAAGTTCCAGAGGGGCGGCATCCTCTATGTCATGGCGGTTTTCCGTAGTGCCCCAAATATCCGGTGAAACATTCCAACGTCCAGACTGATAGTCATATCTGTATTCCTGCTTAATCTGTTTTCTCAAGCACATGCGATGTTTTCTTGTTTATGGAAAAATATTCTGATATAATAGATACATTCTGATACTGTGGAGGAAACGCAGATGGCGGTTTCATACAACAGGCTTTGGAAGCTGTTGATCGACCAGAAAATGAGCAAAGCAGACCTGCGCAGGGCAGCGGGAATTGCCCCCAACACCATGACCAAGCTGAACCGCGATGAAACGGTAACTCTTGCGGTGCTGGAAAAAATCTGCGCGGCGATACATGCCGACTTTGGCGATATTATGGAATATGTTCCGGAGGATGACCGATGATCAATATTCGCAAACTGGAAACCGAACTGTGGGAATCTGCCGACCTGCTGCGGGCAGGCTCCAAGCTGACCTCCAATCAGTACTGCATGCCCGTGCTGGGGCTGATCTTTCTGCGCTATGCGTACAGCCGCTTTAAGCTCGTGGAGGCGGAAATCCTCAAGGATCGTCCGGTTCGCGGCGGGCGCGTGCTTCCGGTGGAGGCCAGCGACTTTGTCTCCCGCAGCGCCCTGTTCCTGCCCCGCGAGGCGCAGTATGCCTATCTGGTGAACCTGCCGGAGAATATTGCCGCCGCCGGCCTCACCAACTGGCGGGGCGAGGTCATGGGCAGCCTGGGTGAGGCCGTGAATAACGCCATGGAGCTGGTGGAACAGCAGAGCGAGCAGCTCTCCGGGGTACTTCCCAAGACGTATACCGTGTTTTCCGATGAGCTGCTGGCGGAACTGCTGCGCATCTTCAATAACAGCGCGCTGGATGATGTGGGCGGCGACATCATCGGCCGCATCTATGAGTATTTCCTCAATAAATTTGCCAAAAACATCGCTCAGGACGACGGCGTATTCTTCACCCCCAAGTCGCTGGTCAAGATAATCGTCAACGTGCTGGAGCCCGAACAGGGCGTACTGCTGGACCCCGCCTGCGGCAGTGGCGGCATGTTCGTGCAGACCGGCGACTTCGTGGAGCGTGCCGGTCTGCGTGCCAACAACACCATGACCTTTTACGGTCAGGAAAAGGTGGAATACAACGCCCAGCTGTGCCAGATGAATCTGGCCGTGCATGGGCTCAACGGCGTCATTCAGTCCGGCGACGAGGCCAACACCTTCTACCATGACGCGCACAACCTGGCGGGTTGCTGCGATTACGTCATGGCCAATCCTCCGTTTAACGTGGACAAGGTCAAGGCCGAGTCCGCCCTGAGCGCCGGACGACTTCCCTTTGGCCTGCCCTCCGTCAACAAAAACAAGGAGGTCGGCAACGCCAACTACCTGTGGATTTCCTATTTCTACGCCTACCTGAACGAGCATGGCCGCGCCGGCTTTGTCATGGCCTCCTCTTCCACCGACAGCCAGGGCAAGGACAAGGACATCCGCCAGCAGTTGGTGCAGACCGGGCATGTGGATGTCATGGTCAGCGTGGGCAACAACTTTTTCTACACCAAGAGCCTGCCCTGCTCGCTGTGGTTCTTTGACAAGGGAAAGCAGGAGGCCCTGCGGGACAAGGTGCTCTTCATCGACGCCCGGAATTATTACACCGTGGTGGACCGTACCCTCAACGAGTGGAGCGAATGGCAGCTCAAGAACCTGAACGCCATCGTCTGGCTGTACCGTGGCGAGGTGGACAAGTACCAGAAGCTCGTGGACGAATACCGCCATGAGCTGGGCGATGCTTTGCCCTTCGCCCAGCGGGCCGCACAGCTGGAAACCGACCTGCAAAACGCCCGCAGCGAAGCGAAGGAGGCTCTGGCCGAAGCCCCGCGCAAGGAGAAAAAGCGCATTGAGGAAAAGTATCAGGACATCATCGAGGGCCTGGAGCAGCGCCTGGTGATTGCCAAGGAAGCCGTGTGGCTGACGGAGAAGTTCGGCGCGGGTGCATACGCCGACATTCCGGGCCTGTGCAAGGTGGCCACGCTGGAGGAGATCGAGGCCAAGGGCTTCTCCCTCACGCCCGGCGCATATGTGGGCGTGGCGCCCACGCAGGACGACGGCGTGGATTTCCACGAGCGCATGACCGAAATCCACAGGGAATTGCAGGCCTTGCAGGAAGAGTCCAACCGCCTGATGGCGGCCATCTCGAAGAATTGGGAGGAGATGGGGCTGTGAGGTGGGATTTCGTACAATTGGGCGAACTATATGAAGTACACAATGGATTATCAAAGGGTAGACAGTTTTTTGGCAGAGGATATCCTTTTTTGTCCTTTTCAATAGTATTTAATAATTGGTTTTTGCCTAAAATGCTGCCTGATTTAGTACAATCATCAGATAAAGAACGTGAATCATATTCCATCCTTCGCGGAGATGTATTTATTACAAGAACAAGCGAAACAATGGATGAATTAGGAATGAGCTCAGTTGCACTTATGGATTATCCCAACGCGACCTATAATGGGTTTACAAAGCGATTGCGGCCCATTGATAAGAAGCGTATTTTACCGGAGTATATAGGTTATTATCTTCGCTGTAATGAATTTAGAAGTAAATTCATAGCATTTTCTACAATGACGACTCGCGCAAGTCTTAGAAATGAAGACCTTCTTTCCATTAAAGTGCCAGTTCCCCCGCTCGATATCCAACGCCGCATTGCCGACATTCTCTCCACATACGACGACCTCATCGAGAACAACCGAAAGCAGATCAAGTTGCTGGAGGAAGCCGCCCAGCGGCTGTACAAGGAGTGGTTTGTGGACCTGCGCTTCCCCGGCCATGAGCATACCCGAATCGTGGATGGTGTGCCGGAGGGGTGGAAAAATGGGTGCCTTTCCCAAATTGCTGAATTTAAGCGTGGAAAGACGATTACCAAAGCGCAAATTAAGCCGGGGACTATTCCAGTAGTCGCAGGTGGCCTTGAACCTGCATACTATCACAATGTAGCGAACACAAAAGCTCCTGTAATTACAATAAGCGCTTCAGGTGCAAA
>OMNT01000676.1_pt1 | contig 35043 bp, 38 predicted proteins | sample 1672551 | NCBI WGS metagenome assembly OMNT01 (sample SAMEA3136698, study PRJEB25190) | human gut metagenome | reverse complement strand
TACGGATAAATCCGTACTTGTGTCATTTACTAACTCGTTATCAATCAACTATTTTCCCTAATCACAAAAGTTGTGTCCGAAAAAAGGGTGTGCCTTCGGGGTTGCCTCTTTTTATTTTTTCTTTTTGAGTTCTTCGATAAGGGCTTCGGCCATTCCTACTGCAAGTTTAGCAGTGAGGTTGTAAAATTCTCCACTTCCTCTACCCAAATCGGCATATTTAATAGTCATACACTTGTATCTGTTGTCGCTCATAAGCCCCTGCATCGCCATCCCCGCGTACATCCGGCGCCAATAGTTTTCGTCGGAAATTGAGGCGAACGGTTGAGTTGCTATTTGTTCGGTAGTCATTATGCGGTGCGGACCATGCCAATCCGGTGTTTCTATGTTCGAATTGCCATACTCTCCCCGCTCCAACTTCTCCAGATAGTCGTCGTCCGCCATCATGAGGTTGTAATGCGGCAAGTTGTCTTCACCTCTATATTTGCCGTTTAGGTCGTATTCTGCTACGGCCCAATTCCCGTTCTTGAAGTCCGCATCCTTGAAAAACACCTCGGCAACGATCGGACACGATATGCCACCTTTACGTTTCATGCGGCAATCAAAGCACAATATCCGCACCGGCCATCCTTCCCTTGTGCACACCGTTGCCCCGCGCTTTGCGGCGGCTAGATCAAAGTTTTTCATGGTTTTCTATTATTTTTCGGGTAAATCTTCATATCCGGAGATCATGATATACGACCACATAATAGCCATAATCATATAGAATACAGCCCGCGCATATCTGCCATCAGAAAACGAAAGAACTCCTACGCTAACAAGGGCTACCATCATTATGGCGCCGCACACTAACTTTACATTTGCTTTTGTCATATCCTTCTGTTTTACCGATTATCCCCGTTCCCGTCGATCACGCCACGCTGCTTCCGGCTGGCCAGCTTGTCGAGGTTCATGCGGGCGATCTCTTCCAAGTCCCAGCACATCACTGAGCAGAGGCCCGCAAGTTGCCACAACACGTCGCCAGCTTCCAGCATCATTGCCTCCTCCAGCTCGTCGTCAATGCTACGGGTGGACGGATGCCGCATGTGCCCGTTGCTGATTGTCGCCTCTCCTTTTCGGATCGCCTTTGCGACCTTCGAGGCCAGTTCGCCTACCTCGCCGACGAGGTTCAGCATCATGTAGGAAAAGTTTTTGCAGGAATCCATGCACGTCGTCATGGCCTGACGTTGGTATTCCGTTAGTGTCATATTTATTCTATTTTTTTCGCCGTCGTCCGGCTGTTCGTGAAATTCTTTGCAGGCAGGATCATCGTGCAGCACCATAGCGTTGTCGATACTACAACGTCCTACCCCATCGAAGTTGTCGCATTCATAATTTGCGCATTCGTCGCATGTTTTCATACGTCTACGGTTATAGTTCGTGAATATACCGCCATCCGATCGGCGCGTTGTTTGGAGCACACCATCCTCCGCCCGGGGCCTTCTGCCACCATCCGCACTTGTCGTACCACATCACGTCGTAGGTATGCCCGTCCGCGTGGACCATGACCAGCACCTCGACGTCCGTTTCCGGCAACTCCACCTTCGGGTCGTGCCAGCGGGTAAGTTCTTCGCGCTCCGACTCGGCGCCGGCGATAAACGACCTTCCGCTTCTTAATCTTCCACAAATATCATCGCACAATGCGCAGTCACTATCGCAATACTGGCTTGCGTATTCCTCCGCTCTTTCTTCGATCGTTTTCATAATTATTTCGAGGTTTTGCGAGAATCTCGCTATTTCTTTTTGAAGTATTCGACAATCTCCTCGGCGGTCGCCTTGCGGGTGTATAGAGCGTGATACGAATAGTTGTTCAGTTTTTTGCTGTTGCACTTGAACATACGCCCTTCTTCCACAAACCATTGCTCCAAGCAATTCTCGTCGTTCATCGCGGCAAGGGCGCGAAAAAGTTCGACGGAGGTGCCGCAGTCATACGCCCCTCCTCTATTGGCGTCTGTAAGCCAAATCATGCCGTTGGAGTCAGTGGATATTTTGTCGCTTTCGGATATGAACGGCAGGTGAGTATATCCGATCTCCTCAAGCCATTCGATCAGCTTATTTCGTTCCGCCGCATCCTCGACACGGACGAAACACGGGGTTGTAAAGGTCATTCCTGTAATTTTAATTGTGGGTAAACATCGTTTAACTCGGATATTTCCCAATCGGAAAATCTGTCCGTCTCTTTGATAGCCTTGCGAAATCCTTCCGGATCTTCGTCTACGCATTTGCAATCACCTGCAATAAATACGGGGCATCGGCCATCACATCCGTAAGTCATTCCGTATTTTTCACACTCGGTCATACCTGCTGGAAGGGTGCCATTCAAAACTTCCATTTCATAAAGGAACTCAGCTGTAGCTCGTAATGATTCTTTATCACTCATCACTCCATAAGTTTTTGTTTGAACTCTCTGATCGCGTTGCACTCCTCGCTGTTGTCGAACGGGCATCATTTCGGGCAATGCAAGGCGCAGAACGCCTTCGCCGCCTTCTCGGCCATGTCCTCCTCGGCAAGCTCGACGGCTCTTCCAGCAGACAATGGCCAAATCATTAACTCATAATCCCCATCATCATAGAATCCTTCTATACGTTCAGTATATTTACGTAATATTTCTTCTGCTCTCTTGCTTTTCATTTTCAAAATTCCATTTTCGGGTTATTCTTTGCCTCAATCACCTTGTTCACCCGCTCGATCTCGTCGTCGATATCCTTCTCCAGCCTCTTGCTGTCGGAGAGCGCACGCCCCGACCGTGTGCGGAAATACTCCTTCTGCGCCTTGCGCATCCGGGATACCTTGTCGAAAAACTCTTTGGGGGTCATAGGTTAATTCCAAAATAATCTTCCAACCTCTCTTTGCAGTTCATTCGCCCGAACATCCCGTCACGTGCCAATGAAAACTCTTGGTAGCTATCAAAGAACACGTCTTGCATGAATAGTTCATAGATGTTGGTAAATTTTTTTTTACTTTTTATCTCTTCTTCTCTTTCTCGATTCCACCATATTATTCCGTTTCTAATCCATTGACGAACGAGTTTAGGGTATTTTTTGAAGTCAGAAAGTCCGTTGTCGGATGCAAGCGGGCACCCCATACATCCGAGCCGTCTGTTTACGCAGAACTTTCCGTTCTCATCGTAGTATAGCGGGTGACACTTGATGCCGTAGTGAGTAATGAAGTTTTTAACATCATCGTCCGTCCATTCCAGGATAGGCAAATACACATTAACGTGGTTTTTCTTCGACCCATATATGCGGCATATTACCGGTTCTTTGTATAACTCCGCCCGTTTGGTGCTCTCCGATCTTCTTATGCCTTGAATCGAATTGTCGAGTATCTTATACTCCTTCAACTTGTCGCAGCAGAATCGAGCGCGACGTGTAGGGAAACCTTTACGTTGGATCAATTCGAAAAACGTCTGTTTGGGCTTCACTATCTCCACGCCGTTCTCTTTGCAGTGGGCGACGGTTCCGGGAGGGTCGATAGTCGTGTTCTTATAAATGGCCCGATAGTTGATCCCGGCCATCTTTGCCAGCGCAAGGATGACATCGCTGTCCTTACCTCCCGAATAGCTCAACTCGACCTCGGTATCTCCGATGTGCTGGAGTAGCCGGATGCTCTGTTTGATTTTTTTATCGAGATCGCTCATATTTTCGATTATTTATTCAAAGTGGATAATTATGCGTGCGTGTGTCGATCGTCGAAATTTACCGCCCAAAAACGAGCATGGCGGCGTCTCTTGCGTGTTCGTCTGTCCGTTCTTGCCACTTGGTGATCGTTTTGAACTGCGCCGCCTTCAATTTCGTCGTGTTGCATCTCGGGGCAATCATGCGATACTCTACGCCCAACTCTCTGCAGAAGTCATCCCATATCGTGCTGTCCCGGCATATGCTTCCGGCGCCCTTCCACTTCTCGGGGCCGCTGTTGCCGAACCATGTCCTTTGCCTGGCGTCCTCGATGAACAGGCGGATATTATCCCGTCCGAGAATGTCGGACAACATGCGAACCTTCTCCATCGCCTGCGTGATGGACATTGTGGACACCTCGGCCAGATACTTCGCGTCGTGATCCCAAACTGCAAATCCGGTTTTCTTTCCGGGGTCTATTCCGATGTACTTCATTTTCTCAAACTTTGTCCGTTGAAAGCCACGCGGTGGCATAAATACTTCACCCGGTCATATATCCGGTCGCCGTATCGGTCGCGGATCGCATCGCCCGAGAGATTCGACGACATGATCAGCATCGTGTCGGGGTTGTCCTGCGCCTTGTTGATCGCCTCGACGACGATATTTCGGCGCGTTCCGTAGTCCATGCGGTCCACCTCCACGCCGATATCGTCCAGAGAAATCATTTTGCGCCGCAAAATTTCGTCGATATTACCCTGTTGGCTACCGCAGTCCACCACCGAGACGATACGCTGGCAGAAAGCCCGAATCAGCATCGGAATCGCGTATCTCACCAACAGCGACTTCCCGCGCCCGCAGTTTCCGAAGAGCAGCAGCCCTTTGCCGTGGTTGTCCGAAAGCCACTCGGCGACCCGGTCGTACTCCGGGAGCCACACAAGCCTCTCGCCCATCGACGACATCACGGCCGTCATTGCCTTCTGCAGCTCCTCGCGGGCATTCGGGATCGCGATCCGCATCCGCTTCGACGGTGTCGGATTCCCTTCCACCCGGAGCTGCCGTAATACTTCTGCGTAGTCCATGTAGTCCATAGGTTAAAAATCTTCGAAGTGTTGGTTGTTGTCAAAGTGTGTCGCCGGATGCTGAGCCGTGGATCTCGAACGCGTTCGGGTCGATGCCCCGGGTTGATCCCGCCGTTTGCGCATCCAGTTGTTGAAGTGCCTCATGCAATCGCGCTTGTCCTTGTCCGTCTCGCCATTGTCGATGCAATGTGCCACGAACTCGTCGATGCGACGCTTCACGGCCTCCGGATCCATGTGATTGTTCATGCAAAACGCCTCCAGCCATTGCTGCTGCGACTTCATCCACGCGGCCACCTGGTCGATAGGAATGTATTCGAACGTCCCGGGTGGCACCTGCGGGGGTACTTTTTCCGCGCAACCTTTTTCGGGGGTTTCCGAAAGGTCATATGCGGAATCCTCGGGATCGACCTGATCATCGCGCGTTGTTGTAGTAGTAGATAATATTCTTTTCTTTACTTTACTTTGTGGGGTTTTTGTCGACAATAATTTCGCTGCGGATGGGTTATTGCCGTCAATAACTCCGGTGCACCCATTTTCTGCTAACAGATACTTTGCGTCAGACGGTAATCCGCGTCTGCGGGTTATGGAGAAGAATCGCTTCTGAATGCCTCGACTCGTCAGAACCTTCACCGAGTCAAACAGGGATTCGTCGAAGAATCCCCACCTGACCAAGCGGTTTACTATTTGGTCGATCAATTCAGGACTCACACCCGGGAGATCACGGAGCAGTTTGTATTTCAGCGGCTCATTCCACAGTATGAAGTATCCGTTCCGGTATACCGCACAAAGCAGCTTGATGACCGTGATTTCGCCCTTGATCCCAAATTCTCCGGATATGGCTGCGATCTTTTCATCGGCAAAGAAGTCAACATCCAACGGGAAATAGTCTAATCCTGTCTTGTTGGGTCTTGCCATGTCATTTTCGATGTACTTTTCGGTGACACTCTTCGCAAAGAGTGATCAGTTTATCCAGGAAGTCCGCCTCGCGACCTACTATCGACACACCCTTGTCGTCGTAGTATGTCGTGTGATGGACCTCCAACGAATAGTTCCTGCCGCAGATCTGACAGCGGTGGCCGTCGCGTAGTCTCACCCGACGGCACACCTCCTGCCATTCCTTGCTCTGCAGCTTCTTCACATAGTTACTCTTCCGTCCCGGACGGTGCTGAAGCCTGCTCATACGTCTCGTTCATGTCGATACCCAGCACTTCGAGGAATGCCTGCTTGTTGGTCTCGAGATTGGCGAAGAGACTCTGCTCGTCCCACGACGGAATCTTGTCAACCCGGCACAACTGGAATTTCCCGTCTATCCAGGCGTAATACAGGTAGTGGCCGCACAGGGCCATGCGAACCGTTGACTCCCCTGGAAGATCCACCTCCTTCTCGCCCCTCTTCACCTGATATACCAGATCCCGGATCTGCGTCATGACGGCCTGCAACTTGTCCTTCGCCTCCTTGATGATGGTCTTGCACTGTGCTTCCACTTCCGCCAGAGCATCTTCCAGTTTCGGCTGCTCGTCCTCCATCAGCTCGGCGTAGTTGGCCCGGATCGAAGCCCGTTCGTAAGCATCCAGCAGGCGGACAGCCTTGGCACTCGGCATGCTTTCGGCGATGAATTTCCCGGACAGATGCTTGCGGATCTCGTCCATATTCGTGGCACCCTCAAAGATCACCTTCGGGAACGATACGTTTTTCGGCAGCTTGAATTCCGGATGTTCCGGAACATAATTCTTTAGATCGATCATGATGTTGTGGTTTGTTGTGGTTTGTTTTTGTTTTCGGAAAGATATTGCGGAAGCAGCTCCTTCTTGATGTAGTCGGGTAGCTTGCACTGGATGATCCCGTGCGCTCCCTCCTCGGCCTTGGCGTCGAACCCCGGCCATGTGTCGGCATCCTGGCATTGCTTCACGATATCGAGGGCCTGCGCGTACTTGTACTTTCCGACCTGCAGATCCTCGGCGTCCCAGTAGAACACCGCCACCTGGAACGGAAGCACCGTCTGCGCCATGACCATCAACGTCGCCGTGAACTCGCGGCCCGTGATCTCGCTGGCGACCTTCAAATACATGCCCTCGGCCAGTTCGTAGCGGTACTTTGCGCAGTCGCGCATGAACGCCTCGACGGATGTCGCGTTGGTGGTCTTCACCGACAGAATAGCATTCACGCCGAAGTTCTCTTCCAGGAGCATCCCGTCGGGGCGGATCTTCACTTTGAGTCCCGTCGACGCATCGCGTCCGTACATCGAGGTCTCGGTCTTCACATAGGGCATGATGCGCGGAAGGATGCCGCCTCCGTAGGTGTTGAAAGAAACCTTCATGGCCCGAATGATGTCGTGATACGTGCGGTCGATCAACGTGTACCCGGCCTTTTGACATTGCTCCTCCTTGTCCGAGGCCATAGCCTTCAACGTCGGAAGTTTCCACGACGGGTCTATATCCACCTGGGGCTCATTCAGCAGATCCGTATAGAATCGGATCAGATCGACACAACCTCGGATGGTTCCCCGGTCGGCCTTGGGTTTCACCACGACCTGCTCGAAACGCCTGGGTTCGAGGATCGCCTCATGTGCGAATGTCCCCAGTTCGAAGTGCTTGCCGTCTGGCCGAGCGATCTCCTCATTGCGGGCGATCAGATAGTGACGCGGGGATTTCAACGCCTCTTTCAGCAGCGAGGAGCTTTCACCGGGCGCTTTGAGATATGTATCCATCCAGTCGTTCGCCACCCGGCCGTTCACCGCCAGCGCATAGTTGTATACGCGGCTCGGTTTCTCGGGGAGGTTGTCGAGGCGGTGGATGAACTCCTCAAAGGGCGTGTACTCCGTCCGGTCGAACTGCAACGGGCAAAGTTCACCGCCTGTTACAGTCGCCTCGGAAAGATCGTATGTCTGAAACCCTACCTCCATGGCTATTTCTTGATGACAAGCCGCTTGACGCTCCAGTTGTCAGACTTGTAGCTGTTCGTCGAGTTCTTCTTCTTGCCCAGGTAGGTGATCTCGAATGCATCGCCCGGTTTGATCGATGCCTGGAACGACTCGAAGATACCCACCAGGCGGCGCGATCCGTTGCGAACGGCGCGAAGATCCCCGTTGACATGCTCGGCAAACTGAGCTACCAGCAGTTCGCGGGTTTCTCCTGTCTCCATTTCGACTACGTTCTCCATGTTCAAACCCACGAAGAACAGGCGGCGGGTTTCGCCCTCCTTCTCGGGCGTCCAGTATTCGCCCGACATTTCGATAGGTTCGGCCTCGGCTTTCGAGAGGTCGGGAAGGTTGCGGAAGTCTACCGTTGCTACGGCGTTCATGTTAGTGTTTTCCATAGTCGTGTGATTTTATGGTTATTGAATTTTGAATATTTCTTGTTGGTGATTCTTGTAGTAGGCGTTCAGCACATAGACGATGCCGGGCAGGCTCTCGTCGTTGTCCACGTCATATGCCCCGACAACCTCGAAGCTATTATGCAGCTCGGCATAAGGCTCGGATATTCCCATATAGGTATCTCCGCCAGGCTTTTCGGTCCACTTGTAGTCGTGGCGGATGTCGATCGACCAGGGACCGAGGAACACGTCCATTTCCTCGCTTGTGTATATCACCCCATCCTGGTCGCAGTCCGGCTTGCCGGATATGGCCTTCACGGCGCTGCGCCAAAACTCAAGTAGCGATTTGTCTTTCAGGCAAAATTCCGCCGTCTGCCGCAACACGCTACGCTGTCCCTTGATGAACTCACTGCGGTAGATGCCGTATTCGACACCGTTGATAGTGATTATGGGCATGACTTTCTGTGTGTTCATGATTAGTCAAATTGTTCAAATAATCTATTGAGAATGTCATCCACGGCGTTGTAGATGCGCTTGTCGGAGTATACAATACCGAACACTACTGCAATGGTTCCCAGCCACAGCAGCAAGGTTACAAGGTGTGCCATCACTTTACGATTTTGATCTTTGCGATAATACCGTCAATTCGGTATCCGAAGTACTCCTCCTTGAACTGACATACGGCACGGCCTATAGCCATCAGCGGATGTCGTTCTTCGTATGTTCGCGACATTTCTGCCCGATTGCGGTCAGAATGCGAACCGAATATTGTCACAAGGAATGAGCATGGACGATCCGTCTCTGTTGCTCGGAGCATCATGCTCCTGGATATGTTTCTGTAGCGGATCTCTGCCTGTTTCGTAGGATGTACGGTGAGCTGCTGGGTACCTTGTACCCGGGTCCCACTTGTGTCGTTGTTTGGCATTTGTAGAACACAAGTTTGGTTTGACGTATGTATAAAAAGAGGGCGTGCCCCCTATTGTCGCCAAACAACCACAACTACGCAGAGTAGAAGTGCTACGGGAACACGCCCAAAAGAGCTTCGTATGTACTTATAAGCTGCGCAATGCAGTTGTTTGGCAGTGACAAATATAGCGATTCATTTTGAATTGGCAAAATTATTTTTCATAAATCGCTCGGTGTCCGGGTCGGGCAGGAGGATGTTTTCCATCGTCACGATTACGCAATCGGGACGCCTTTCGACTTTAAGAATGCCATCGGAAAGCAGCTTGATGCCTATATCTTTTGCCAGTTCTTTTGCAATGGCTTTGACATCAGACATATACGGGTATGGATATATTCGGTATTTGCCAACCCTAACACATTCGTTCGGGGAGAATACCGACAGGTCGCACACCCGGTGCTCCCCGTCCCGTAGCTCCACGATCTCGTCTTTGAATCTGTACCCTTTCATACTACCTGATATTTTTTGCCAGCCGTTGCGACCGCTCGCAGTCGCGCTTGAACTTCTCGGCGCGTTCCTTCGTCGCCTTGTCGGGTGATACCAGGAGCCACGTTTTGTGGCCAACGGGGAGAGGTTTCAACTGCTCACCTCGGATGTTCTTATGTGCTTTCATGATCTATTGTGTTTGGTTTGTCGCCCTGCCGGGATTCGAACCCGGAATTTCAGAACCAAAGTCTGACGTGTTGCCGTTACACTACGGGGCATTGTGGGCCTTACAGGGCTTGAACCTGCGACCTTCGGATTATGAGTCCGCTGCTCTGACCTACTGAGCTAAAGGCCCAAATCCGCCCCTTACCCTGCCGGGCAAGATTGGGGCGGAACCGCCGCGGGCCTCACGGATGGCGGCGGGATGGTCTAACCTGAAAGGAAGTGTGTGATGTGTGTCCGGCTATTTACGGGAGCCGGAAGCCCTCATGAAGTATTCCTTGAACTGGACCCGTCGGCCCGTCCGGGTAGTGTCGTAGTGCATGACGTCCTCGATCGGCTGCCCGCGGCGTCGCAGCCGACTGACGATCTTCCGCAGCTCGGTAGTTTCGAACAGCCGCGATGCCTTCTGTACCGTCAGCCTACCGCCCGCCAGCAGGTAGGCGAGGATCTCGCGTTGTGGGTTTCGTACCATATCAACTTTTTTTTGCTTTCAAACTTATCGACGCCGGGAATACCTCGTCAAACCCGTCAAATGCTTCTTCGACGTGCTCTATTTCTATCTCGTGCTGCCATCCTTCGATATCGATAAACACCTCCTCTTCGTCACTTGACAAGAGAAGTTCGATCAGCTCTGATTTGTTCATAGGTCCATCGTTCTATTTTGTCAAGGTCTTCCGCCCATACCTTCCCGGTATTATGTTCCATGTAAAAAAAGAACATCTGCGCGCATCCCTTACTTGTGTCATTAACATCTTTGTACTTATAGATCATCCTTATTGTTGCAGGCCCGCAGTGACCAATTGTTTCGCAGAAGTGAGGCTTCATCTTAAACCGCTTCATACAGAAGTCGATCATTTCCTTCTCCCCTTCAATCCATTTGTAGACGTACATATTTTATCATTTTGGTTTGCACCCGGATAGGCGGTCAAGCCACACCGGGTAAGTCGTTTCGGCTCCGCGGATCGCTCCGCATCATCGCTCGATTATTGGTATTTGTCGGTTGCCCGCCCGGTCGCCGCCAAGTCGGTCTCCGGGTTTAACGTCGTTTCAGACGATATAAATTATGTCAAAGAACTATTTGCTGCTTATAAGCTTTGGGAGTGTGGCCGGATTCGAACCGGCAACCTCTGCCCTGATAGCAATTGCGCGCGTCAATATATCGCCATCATACAGCGCTCTACCGTTGAGCTACACACCCTGCCGTCGTTACTCTTCCGCCTTCTCAACCTTGATCGAATCATCAGCTACTACGATGCGATTCTCGTAAACATAGCGGGCAATGCTCTGATCTTTCACCTTGCATTCGATGGTAGATGTGCGGATAATCATCGTCGATGTGTCCCAGCTATTGGCGTTGATCGTCGATGTGTCCCAGCTATTGGCGTTGATCGTCGATGTGCCGCAGCTCTTGGCGTTGATCGTCGAGGTGTCGTAGCTCTCGGCGTTGATCTCGCCTTCGGTCGCAACCAAATAGCCTACTCCTTCTTGAATAGACACGTCTTGATTGGCCCATATTTGATGCTCGGAAAACTGCTCGCGGTTGGCCATAATCACGTCGGCAAAGTCTCGATATTTGGCGCACCACCAAAAATTGTCTTTTACAACGGCGATCACCTCTTCGATGCTATCCGCCTTGTATAGCCGTTGATACTGGCCGACGCACGCGCCATTCTTCTTTCCAAAGGCCAAAAGGTCGGACTTGATCTTCTCGTAGTTAGTGTTCATATGTGAATTGTTTGTTTTACTTGATACCTACCCACCGCTTTATCGCGCACTTGATAATACCCTTTCGGCTGGTTATATAGTCCCGGATGCTCTGCCTGTATGCTTCTTCCGGCGTCAGGTCGAATACCTGGATCTCGTCACCATGTGTGGGGCATCTGTCAGTCATTATCATATCATTCGTATTTTGTAGTTTTCCAATTTACATCTGCCCTGCATATCTGCTCTGCCTTCAAAAGTGCCATGCACTCGGCTCGGCTGAACTTTATAGCTGAATTCTTATGCGGCCCTGATCTCTTTCCTTCGATATTTCCTTTCGGCCATATATGGCTATCTACCCAGGCCTGCCCAAACTCTTTGTATAAAGCCCTTTTGCTAACAAGGTCCTTCGCCGGTGTCAGCATCTTAACTACAGCGCAGGCAATCATGTCAGCGTCGGCCATTATGGACCTTTGGACCTCGGATATGTCTGCCGTTTTCATGCTATTCGATTCGTTTGATGGTTATTATTCTGTTTCGTGACCTGCTCTCCTGCTCCCATATACCCTCTCCACGCTTACGGAGGTCGAATCTTGCCTTTCTGAATGTCTGCGCGTTCTGCGCACCCATCCTTCTTGTTATTACCTCTCCTACCTCCATGGCCCGGAGGATGTCGGGGATGGATCTGCGCTTACGCCTGCGACATTTGGTTAATTTCAGGCTATTATTGCGTATTGTCATGATAATCCGTATATTTGTGCGTTACTTGTTGCTTTCGATATGCAAATATATTGAATAATATTGAAAAGTCAATGTTTGGTCGAATATATTTTCAATAAGAATAATTTATGATAATAGAAAATCTGATAAAGTACATGGAGTACAAGGGCTTAAATGACAACCAAGTTACGACCGACTGCAGACTTTCGGTTGGGTTGATCAATAAGGCTCGCCGAGGGAAAAGCGATTTAGGAAGAAATACCGTTGAGAAGATATTGAAATCGTATCCTGATATCAACAGAGATTGGCTTATCACCGGAAAGGGAGAAATGCTTAAAACATGCGAAGAGAACGATCAGCCCAATGATCAGGATGAATATATAGAACCCAACTTAAAACTAAATGATATGACTTTACACAAATTACTCGACGCCATCGCTAAAAGAGATAGGCAAATTGAATGTAGAGATCAGCAGATGAACGAGATGCTTGCCCAGCAAAGCCGGTTGATAAGCGTTATCGAAACATTGTCGCAAGGAACCTTAAAGCAAAGCAATGTAGGATAATGCGCATTTTAGGTGAAAATACAATTAAAAATAGTAAAAATCCAATTGTCTTGCAAAAAAATACAAATAAATTTGCAGCACATTAAAAATCGCTTATGAGAAAAATTATACTCTTATTAACTGCGCTTACGTTATCTGTCTCCTCGTTTGCTCAAAGCGATAATGACTTTGAGACTAAATACGGAAAGGGCAAAATGCCATATAATGAAAATGGCGAGGTGGTATTTTCTCGAGTAATAAATGCAGACAGCGTATCTAAAAATGATATATATAAGGCTATTAAAGTTACCATTACAGATATGTTCAACTCTGCAAAAGACGTAATACAAATGGATGATCCGGAATCTTGTATTATGGTCGCTAAAGGATTTGAGAAAGTCCCAACTTTAGGGTTAGCAGGATCAAAGCAAGATGCTGAAGTGTGGTTTAAGGTTAGATTGCAAGCGCGTGATTCAAGATTTAGAATAGACATATATCAGATAAAAGGGCATACCCCCATGTCTGTTATAAATGGTATCGCAATTGGACCATTTGACTGGCCAGCTGAAACATTGACATATGAAAAAACGTTTAAACCAAACGGTAAAATGAGAATACCAAGAGAAGGATTTTTCCGAAGAGCTATTATTGATGGATGTAATGGCCTTCTTGATGATATTGAAACAAATGTAAAAAATAATTTATCCGGAGATACATTCTCTGTAAATGAAGATTGGTAAACAAAATCCCCTACCTTCCGGCCGGGGATATTTATTTGTTCTCCTCGCGTTCCTGGACTGGCGACCAGTCCAGCGTGCCTATCACGGCGGCATTGGCCTCCCATATGGTAGACCAGTCTCTATCAATATATCTGTCCGTTATTTTCAAACCGTCCACATGGTTCAAGGCCTCATGTACCGTATACTTGTCGATCTTCAATGCCGATGATCGTGCAATGGTTGCCCAGCTGTGCCTGGCCGCATAGAAGGTGATATGTTCCGGAGCATCCAACGTATCATGGTTATCCATGCCCTGCAAGGCGGCATCCACGGCTTTCAACCCCTCATTGAGCGCACGGTTAAAGTTGGCTCCATCGGCATATCTTTGGTAGAACGAGAACAGACGCTGCCCGGAAGGATCCCGATATTTATTTACAAGAGGCATGACCTGCGGTTCGATGCGGATGTGCATCTCCGCTTTATCTGCCCTCCGGCTCTCGGTCTTTTGCCTATTGTATACAATGATATTGCCTTTTAGGCATTGAGGTCCGCATGACAGAAGATCTGCGGCGTTCATGCCGGCAAGCCCAAATGAGAGCAGGAAGCAGTCCCTTGCAAGGTTACGACGCGAGTTGATGGCCTCCTCGTCAGGAAGATCCATGATCTTCTGCAGCACGCCTGCAGATACAGCCCTCTTTCGAGGCATGACATCGCCGGGCATCTTGAATTTTGCAAATGGAGATCTCGGGATGCGTATGATGCCCACATCCTCGTCATTGTATTCAGCCTTCGCCCTATTGTGCGCAGCACGGATGATGCCCAGATATAGCGAGACGGCACGATCGCCCTTGCAGGATGTTGCTTTCCCGCTTGCTCGGTTCGATCCCCGCTGCGATGGCTCCGACCGGAGAAAACGCACGAAGTCAGATAGCGTCTTGGCATTTATCTGCGATATGTCCAACGTCCTGCCTCGCATGAATCGCTCCAGGGCATTGGCTGTTGTCCGATAGTTAATCGCGGTTCCGGCGGACATATCTGCAGCGCAGCGTCGCATATACTCGATGAAGTCCAACGAGAATCCACGGCTTCGCATCTCCTCTTGCTTGATGTAGTCCACGACTTCCCGGGCAGTCATGGCATCGGCGGCAATACCCAGCGATCCGACGATATATCTCCAGCGAGATATAATACGGTCCGTTTGGTCATTGACACGCTCATCCTTGATCTTCAACCCGCGGGTAAGCTGCGAACTATCTACATATATGTTCGTGGCTACCTTTATGGACACACGCTTATGCGTGACACGTATCTTGACATTATATGTCCCGTCCCTGCGTCTGTTGTCCGCATAGACGAGTGCTTTGAGCGTGATAGGCATTATTCTGAAAACATTTTGACAACATTCTACATCATTCCAATGCGAAAAATAGCAAAAAATGAATTAAAAGAGCACATATAGCTGGATTAATAGAAACAAAAAATCTGCGCTGGAATGTATATAGCGCAGATTTTCATGGTGTTTGGGCCTTGAGCGAAAAACGGGACTCGAACCCGCGACCCTCAGCTTGGGAAGCTGATGCTCTACCAACTGAGCTATTTTCGCAATTCGGAGTACAAAGTTACTTCGCTTTTTCGAATTCGCAAATCTTGCGCCCGAAAAAATGCGGGCTACCCCACTATTTTTTTCAGCGACGCCAGGTTGCGGGGATTCTTCAGGGTCTTCCCTTCGGGCGAATAGAGGTAGTCGATCCGGTCGCGGAAGTGCTCCTCGACTTTGCTGCGCACCACCTTCATCGTGCTGTTCACCAGTCCGTTCTGCTCCGTGAACGGCTCGTCCACGATGGCCAGTTCGGCCGGCAGCCAACGCTCGGGGAATTCGCCGGCATAGGCGCCCTGGCCCCGGTATCGGTCGATCTCTGCGCCGATGATCTCGGCCGCGGCCTCCGCCCGTCCGTCTTCGGCCACTCCGCGGGCCGCCAGCTCGCGCAGCAGGGCCTCGCGGTTCGGCACCACGATGGCCCCCGTGAAGGGGTTCTGGTTGTTGTGTATGAGGATCTGGTCGATGTAGGGCGACTTGTCCACGATCGCCTCCTCCATTCCTTCGGGACTGTATTTCTCGCCGTCCGAGGCGATCAGCAGGCTCTTGAACCGCCCCAGCACATAGAGGAACTCATCCTCGGAGACATAACCCATGTCGCCCGTGTGGAGCCATCCGTCGCGTACGGTCTCGGCCGTAGCCTCGGGGTTCTTCCAGTATCCCGCCATGACGTTCTCGCCGCGGATGACGATCTCTCCCTTCGTACCGCGGGGCACCTCGTTCCCCTCCTCGTCGAGGATCTTCAGGTCGAGCGGGATGAGGATCTTGCCCGACGAACCGAAGCGGTGCCAGTGGTGTTTGGGCGAGTTGGTCGAGATGACGGGCGTCGCCTCCGAGAGTCCGTATCCCTGGAACATCGGGATGCCGATGGCGTAGAAGAAGCGCTGGAGCTCCGTATCGAGCAGGGCGCCCCCGCCGACGAAGAACTCCATGCAGCCGCCGAACGCCTCGCGGACCTTGCTGAACAGCAGGGCGTCGAAGATGCCGACCACCGGGGCGAGCAGGATCCGCCATCCGCGGCCCCTGCCGTATCCGTCCTGATTGTAGACATAGGCCGTGCGGAGCGCCAGGCGGAAGAGCCGCTCCGTGAAACGGCCCTTGGCGCGTATCGAGCTCTCGATGTTCTTGCGGAAGTTCTTGGCCAGCGCCGGCACCGACAGCAGGAAGTGCGGCTGCACCTCGCGGATGTTCTGCGGGATGTTCTTGAGCGTCTCCATCGGCGTGGCGCCGATCTGCACCGTGGCTACCGAGGCGCCGCAGGCGATCATGATGTAGAAGCCGACGACGTGCGCAAAGCAGTGGTCGAGCGGCAGGATGATGAGCGTGCGGTAGTGCGACGGGATGTCGATGCGCGAGAGCGACTGCTCGACGTTGGCCGTGTAGTTGCGGTGCGTGAGCACAACCCCCTTCGGATCGGCCGTCGTGCCGGAAGTGTAGGTGATCGTGGCGTAGTCGTCGTTGCGGATCGCCTGCCCGATTGCCATGAACTCCTCGCGGTGTTTGGCCAGATAGTCGCGTCCGAGCCGCTTGAGGGTCCCGAAGGCCGTTTCGCCCGGTTCGAGGGGCAGGTGTCCGAAGACGATGATGTGCTTCACCCCCGGAATTTCGTGGCGGATGCGGCGGATCTTCGGCAGCTGGTATTTCGAGACGAAGAGCGCCTTGACCTCGGCGTGGCGCAGGCGGAAGAGCAGGTCGTTCGACTCCTCGAGCTTGACCGAGAGCGGCACGCTGATCGCCCCGGCGTAGAAGAGTCCCAGTTCGGAGATGATCCATGCGTTGCACCCCTCGGAGAGGATCGCCACCTTGTCCCCGGGGCGGATGCCCAGCGAGGCGAGCCCCGCGCCGACCTCGAGCGCCTGCTCGCGGGTTTCGGCATAGGTCGTGGGCTCGAACTTGCGATGGCGCTTCTCGAGCAGGAAGGTCTTGGCTCCGTAGCGTGCGACGGAGGATTCGAACAGGTCGATGATGGTCTTCTTCATGGTCTTGGGGTTCGTGAGTCCGCTACCGGCGGCGGTCAGTCCATTTTCAACACGGCGAGGAATGCCGACTGCGGCACCTCGACATTTCCGATCTGGCGCATGCGCTTTTTGCCCCGCTTCTGTTTTTCGAGCAGCTTGCGCTTGCGCGAGATGTCGCCGCCGTAGCACTTGGCCGTCACGTCCTTGCGCACGGCCTTCACCGTTTCGCGGGCGATGATCTTGGCGCCGACGGCGGCCTGTATGGCGATGTCGAACTGCTGGCGCGGGATGAGCTCCTTGAGCTTTTCGCACATCTTGCGCCCGAAGTCGTAGGCGTGGTCCGTATAGGTGAGCGACGAGAGGGCATCGACCGGCTCGCCGTTGAGCAGGATGTCGAGCTTGACGAGTTTCGAGAGCTCGAAACCGGTGCGGTGGTAGTCGAACGAGGCGTAACCCTTCGAGATGCTCTTGAGTTTGTCGTAGAAGTCGAAGACAATCTCCGAGAGGGGCATGTCGAAGTTCACCTCCACGCGGTCCTGCGTGATGAAGGTCTGGTTCTTCATCACGCCGCGCTTGTCGATGCAGAGCTTGATGACGTTGCCCAAGAACTCCGACTTGGTGATGATCTGCGCCTGGATGTAGGGCTCTTCGATCTTGGCGATCTTCGTGATCTCGGGAAGCCCCGACGGGTTGTGGACTTCGACCACGTCGCCCTGCGTCGTCGTCACGCGGTAGGAGACGTTCGGTACGGTGGTGATGACGTCCATGTCGAACTCGCGGTAGAGGCGCTCCTGGATGATCTCCATGTGGAGCAGCCCGAGGAATCCGCAGCGGAATCCGAATCCGAGGGCCAGCGAGCTCTCGGGCTCGAACGTCAGCGAGGCGTCGTTGAGCTGCAGCTTCTCGAGCGAGGCGCGCAGGTCCTCGTACTGGTCCGCCTCGACGGGATAGACGCCGGCGAAGACCATCGGCTTCACGTCCTCGAACCCGGCGATGGCCTCCCGTGCGGGATTGGCCACCGAGGTGATCGTGTCGCCGACCTTCACGTCCGACGAGGTCTTGATGCCCGAGCAGATGTAGCCTACGTCTCCGGCGCAGATCTCGTCGCGGGGCTGCATCTTGAGCTTCAGCACGCCTACCTCGTCGGCGTCGTACTCGCTCCCGGTGTTGAAGAACTTGACGTGCTCGCCCTTGCGGATCGTGCCGTTGAAGACGCGGTAATAGGCGATGATGCCCCGGAAGGGGTTGAACACCGAGTCGAAGATCAGCGCCTGCAGCGGCGCGTTCTCGTCGCCCTTCGGTGCGGGGATGCGCGCGACGATCGCCTCGAGCACCTCCTCGACGCCCTGCCCCGTCTTGCCCGAGGCGAGCAGGATATCCTCGTCCCTGCATCCGATCAGGTCGATCACCTGGTCCTTCACCTCGTCGATCATGGCCGAATCCATGTCGATCTTGTTCAGTACGGGGATGATCTCCAGGTCGTGCCCGACGGCCAGGTAGAGGTTCGAGATCGTCTGGGCCTGGATGCCCTGCGTGGCGTCCACCACGAGCAGCGCCCCTTCGCACGAGGCGATGGCGCGCGAGACTTCGTACGAGAAATCGACGTGTCCCGGGGTGTCGATCAGGTTGAGCGTGTAGCGTTCGCCGTCGCGGGCCGTGTATTCCATCTGTATGGCGTGGCTCTTGATGGTGATGCCCTTTTCGCGCTCGAGGTCCATGTCGTCGAGCACCTGCGACTGCATTTCGCGCTGGTTCAGGGTGTTGGTCTTCTCCAGCAGGCGGTCTGCGAGGGTCGATTTGCCGTGGTCGATGTGGGCTATGATGCAGAAGTTGCGGATGTTTTTCATGAATTCGCGAGCAAAAATACGTGCAAATATACGAAATATATTTTGAATTCCGCGAAGCCTTCGCCGGGAGCCGTGCGGCGCAGGTCTGCGGCAGGGATTCTAAAGAATTTTATTTTCGGGCTTGCTCTTTTGGCCCGAAATACCTATCTTTGCCCCTCAACAGGTTATAAGTTAGTCAGGTATATAAGATGTTAAGCAGACAAATCGCATCCAGGCTCCGGGGCTACGAGACCCCGTTCTATCTCTACGACACGGCGCTGCTGCGTCAGACGCTCGAAAGCGTGGTGTACGAATCGAACAAATACGGCTACAAGGTCCACTACGCCATCAAGGCCAACTACGACGACCACCTGCTGGCGATCATCCGCGAGTACGGGCTGGGCATTGACTGCGCCTCGGGCAACGAGCTGCGCAAGGCCGTCGAGGCAGGTTTCGCCCCCGAAGGCATCGTCTATGCCGGCGTGGGCAAGCGGGACAAGGAGCTCCGCTATGCGATCGAACAGGGCATCATGGCCATCAACTGCGAGTCGATCGGCGAGCTGGAGGTTGTCGATGCCCTTTCCGCCGAGGCGGGCCGCGTGACCGACGTGGCGCTGCGCATCAACCCCGACATCGACCCCAAGACGAACCACTGCATCGACACGGGCCAGGCCGACAGCAAGTTCGGCATCTCCTACGAGGAGGTGCTCGAGCATGCCGCCGAGATCAAATCGCTAGCCCACATCAACATCGTGGGCATCCATCTCCACATCGGTTCGCAGATCCGCGAGCTGCACGTCTTCGAGAACATGTGCAATAAGGTGAACGTCATCGTCGAGAACCTCGAGCGGCTGGGCTTCACGTTCCGTTTCGTCGATGTGGGCGGTGGCCTGGGCGTCAATTACGACGTTCCCGAGAACGAACCGATCCCCAACTTCGCCTCGCTCTTCTCGATCGTCCACAACCACCTCCGCGTGGACGACAAGGAGGTGCACTTCGAGTTCGGCCGGTCGATCGTCGCCGAGTGCGGCGAGCTGATCACCACCGTGCTCTTCAACAAGACCACGGCCACGGGCCGCAAGCTGGTGATCGTCGATGCCTCGATGACCGAGCTGATCCGCCCGGCGCTCTACGGCTCCTACCACAACATCGAGAACATCACGGCCGACGAGGACGCCCCGCGCGACAAGTATACGGTCGTGGGCACGGCCTGTGAATCGACCGACGTCTTTGACCAGAACGTGAGCCTGCGCCGCACGCAGCGCGGCGACCTGCTGACGATTAAGTCGGCCGGGGCCTACGGTATGTCGATGGCCTCGCGCTACAACCTGCACGATCTTCCGGGGGCGGTCTACAGCGACGAGATCAAATAACGACTCCCCAATTGTACCGGAAGGCGGCCGCGAGCCGCCTTCCTTGCGTTTTTCGGAAACCGAACGAATTTTACTGCCATGTGGTTGTCGCTTGCCTTTGCCTCGGCTGCGCTGCTCGGCCTCTATGATGCGGCCAAAAAGAAGGCGCTCACCGGGAATGCCGTGCTGCCCGTACTGCTGCTCAACACCTTTTTCTGTTCGCTCTTCTTCCTTCCGGCGATCCTCTCCGCGGAGTGCGGCTTCGGGTGGTTCGACGGAACGGTGCTCGAATCCTCGTGTGGAACCCTCCGGGCCCACGGACTCGTCGTTCTCAAGTCGGCCATCGTCCTTACTTCGTGGATTTTCGGCTATTTCGGCATGAAACACCTGCCGCTGACGATCGTCGGACCGATCAACGCCACACGCCCGGTCCTGGTGCTCCTCGGCGCCCTGCTGATCTTCGGCGAACGCCTCAACGCCAGCCAGTGGGCCGGAGTCCTTCTGGCGCTTGTCTCGCTCTTCCTGCTGGGGCGTTCGAGCCGCCGTGAAGGGGTTGATTTTGCGCATAACCGCTGGATTCTCTGCATCGCCGCGGCTGCCCTGACCGGTGCGGCCAGCGGGCTCTACGACAAATACATCATGACGCGGCTCGACCCGGTCTTCGTGCAGAGCTGGTACAACCTCTACCAGTTCCTGATGATGGCCATCGTGGTAGGCATCCTGTGGTGGCCGCGGCGCGGGCATACGACCCCCTTCCGCTGGAGCTGGGCCATCCCGTTCATCTCGATCTTCCTCTCGGCCGCCGACTTCGCCTACCTCTATGCCCTGCGCGATCCCGATGCCATGATCTCCGTCGTCTCGATGATCCGTCGCGGTTCGGTCGTCGTGTCGTTCCTGTGCGGTGCGGCGCTGTTCCACGAGCGCAACCTGCGTTCGAAAGCCGTCGATCTGGCCTTCATCCTGGTGGGTATGTTCTTTCTCTGGCTGGGATCCCGGTAGGCAGCCGGCGAGCTTCGCCCTGTTGAACGGGAGCGGACGGTTTTGACCGTCCGCTCCCGTTTTTATTCCCGAAGCCATGCTTCAGATAATCCTGGCCAACCGGCTGACCGACGCTGCAATTTCGTCGTCGCCCGGCGTATAGTCCTTCAATGCGCCGGCCAGATACTGTTCGTAGGCGTAGAGGTCGATCACGCCGTTGCCCGAGAGGTTGAAGAGGATGGTTCGGCGGCACCCCTCCTCGCGGGCCTTCAGCGCTTCGCGGATCGCCGCGGCGATGGCGTGCGTCGATTCCGGGGCCGGGATAATCCCCTCGGCCTGCGCGAAGAGCACGCCGGCCGCGAGGGTTTCGGTCTGCGGCACCGCCTGCGCCTCGATCAGCCCGTCCTTGAGCAGCTGGCTGACAATCGCCCCGGCGCCGTGGTAGCGGAGGCCTCCGGCGTGGATCTCCGAGGGCTGGAAGTCATGCCCGAGCGTATACATCGGGATGAGCGGTGTGAAACCCGCCACATCGCCGAAGTCGTACTGGAACGTCCCGCGTGTCAGTTTCGGGCAGCTCGACGGCTCGACGGCCACTACGCGCACCCGGCTTTCGCCCGTGAGCCTGCGCCGCAGGAACGGGAACCCGATTCCGGCGAAGTTGCTCCCGCCGCCGAAACAGCCGATCACGATGTCGGGTTCCTCGCCCGCCATCTCCATCTGCGCGACGGCCTCCTGTCCGATGACGGTCTGGTGCAGCAGCACGTGGTTCAGCACGCTGCCCAGGCAGTAGCGCGTGTCCCCGGGATGCTGCATCGCTACCTCCACGGCCTCCGAAATCGCCAGTCCGAGGCTTCCCGGGCAGCGGGGGTCGCGTGCGAGGGCCTCACGCCCCGAGCGGGTCTGCGTCGTGGGCGAGGCCAGGCATTCGGCACCCCACGTCTTCATCATCAGCCGCCGGTAGGGTTTCTGGTCGTAGCTCACGCGGACCATGAAGACCCGTACGTCGATCCCGAAATGTCGGGCGGCGAATGCGATGGCCGATCCCCACTGTCCGGCCCCGGTCTCGGTCGTAAGGTGGCGGATGCCCTGCCGGCTGTTGTAGTAGGCCTGCGGTACGGCGGTGTTGGGCTTGTGTGATCCGACCGGTGAGACGCTCTCGTTCTTGAAGTAGATGTGTGCCGGGGTGTCGAGCGCCTTTTCGAGGCCTGTGGCGCGCACCAGCGGTGTGGGACGCCAGATGCGGTAGATTTCGCGCACCTTGTCGGGGATGTCGATGAAGCGCTCCTCGGAGAGCTCCTGTGCGGCGAGCTCCTCGGCGAACAGGGCGGAGAGATCCTCGCGCGTAACGGGGCGTCCGGTTGCGGGATGGAGCGGCGGCAGCGGCTTGCGGGGCATGTCTGCCACGATGTTGTACCATTGTGTGGGCATCTGCGCCTCGGTGAGGCAGAATTTCTTCGTTTTCATGGTCTTTCTGATTTTGATATGGATGATCTGAAACGGAAAAGCCCGCTGTTTACCATTCGTAAACAACGGGCTTGTGGCTGGTCCGGTCGGGGTCGTCTACCTGCACGGCGCATCGCACTCATTGTCCACGAGAGTCAATGAGCGCCACCACCATGCCTGTATGTTCGAAATACGGATCACCGCGACGGGTACGTTTCGAACAAATATAGCCGATCTTCCCGGAAGATGCAAATTTTTCCGCCGGCAAATCGTCCGATTCCTATTAATAGAGGAATTGTTGCCGTTTTTGACGAAAAATCCCTATCTTTGTCTGATTTTATGAAAACTTCAAATTCAACGATATGAATATTTCGTACAACTGGCTGAAGCGTTACCTCGCGACCGACCTGTCGGCCGAAGAGATCGCCCGCATCCTGACGGATATCGGGCTGGAAGTCGAGGGCTTCGAGAAGATCGAGACCATCCGCGGCGGTTTGCAGGGCGTCGTGGTCGGCGAGGTGCTCACCTGCGTGGACCATCCCGATTCGGACCACCTGCATGTCACGACGGTGGATGTCGGGAGCGGCGAGCCGCTGCAGATCGTCTGCGGTGCGGCGAACTGCCGCGCGGGCCTCAAGGTAATGTGCGCCACGGTAGGCTCGGTGCTCTACCCCACGGGCAGCGACGAGGAGTTCAAGATCAAGCGTTCGAAGATCCGCGGCGTCGAGTCGCTGGGCATGCTCTGCGCCGAGGACGAGCTGGGCATCGGCACGGACCACGCCGGCATCATGGAACTGCCTCAGGAGGCTCCCGTCGGCATGACCGCGAAGGAGTACCTGCACATAGAGGACGACTTCCTGATCGAGATCGGTCTGACGCCCAACCGCGTCGATGCCGCTTCGCACATCGGTGTGGCGCGCGACCTGGCAGCCTACCTCCGGGCCCGCGGCGAGCAGGCCGAGGTGCGCTGGCCCGATGTTTCGGCCTTTGCTCCGGATAACCGCGACCTGGCAGTGCCCGTCCGTGTCGAGTGCCCCGAGGCGGCTCCCCGCTATGCGGGCGTCACGGTCCGCGGCTGCAAGATCGGCCCTTCGCCCGAGTGGATGCAGAACTGCCTGCGTGCCGCCGGCATCAACCCCAAGAACAACCTGGTGGACATCACCAATTTCGTGCTCTTCGAGCTGGGACAGCCCCTGCACGCCTTCGACCTGGCGAAGATCGAGGGCCGCGAGGTGGTGGTCCGCACGTGCGCCGAGGGTACGCCCTTCGTGACGCTCGACGGCGTGGAGCGCAAGCTCACGGCGCAGGATCTGATGATCTGCTCGGTCGAGCGCCCGATGTGCATCGCCGGTGTCTTCGGCGGCCTCGACTCGGGCATCAGCGACACGACGACCGACGTCTTCATCGAGAGCGCCTACTTCAACCCCGTGTGGGTGCGCAAGACGGCCAAGCGCTTCGGCCTGAACACCGATTCGTCGTTCCGTTTCGAGCGGGGCGTCGATCCCAACCTGCAGGTCTATGCGGCCAAGCGCGCCGCGCTGCTGATGAAGGAGCTGGCCGGTGGCGAGATCTCGAGCGACATTTCGGACTTCTATCCCGCGCCGATCGGCGACTTCGTCTTCGACGTCTCGCTGCGCCGGGTCAATATGCTCATCGGCAAGGAGATTCCCGAGCAGACCGTGCGCACGATCCTCGGTGCCCTCGAGGTGAAGATCCTCGCCGAGCACGACGGCGTGCTGACCGTTTCGGTGCCGCCCTACCGCGTGGACGTGCAGCGTGAGGCCGACCTGGTGGAGGAGATCCTCCGCATCTACGGCTACAACAACGTCGAGATCCCGACGCGCGTGCGTTCGACGCTCTCCTATGCGCCGCGTCCCGACCGCAACCGCCTGGTGAACCTCGCCGCCGATTTCCTGACGGCCAACGGTTTCACCGAGATCATGTCCAACTCGCTAACCCGGGGCGCCTACTACGAGGGGCTGACCTCGTGTCCGGCCGCGCGCTGCGTGCGGATCCTCAACCCGCTGAGCGCCGACCTGAACGTCATGCGCCAGACGCTGCTGTTCAACATGCTGGAGGCCGTGGCGTTGAACGCCAACCGCAAGAACGGCGACCTGGAGCTCTACGAGTTCGGTAACTGCTACTTCTACGACGAGGCCCGGCGTTCGGAGGAGAATCCCCTCGCGGCCTATTCGGAGGAGTACCGGCTGGCGATCGCCGTGACGGGCGTCACCACGCCGCAGTCGTGGAACGTGAAACCCGTCCGGGCTTCGTTCTTCACCCTGCGTGCCGTGGCCGAAAAGCTGCTGCGCCGCTTCGGCATCGACATCTATGCCCTCCAGACCGAGCCGCTGCAGAGCGACCTGTTCGGCGAGGGCCTCTCGATGTCGCTGGGCGGCAAGGTGCTGCTGCAGATCGGCACCGTGGCTGCGAAGATCCGCCGCATGGTCGATGTCAAGCAGGATGTCTACTACCTGGAGATGAATTTCGATGCGCTGGTCAAGTCCACGAAGAAACTCCGTGTGGCCGCCTCGGAACTCTCGAAGTTCCCCGAGGTGAAGCGCGACCTGGCGCTGCTCGTCGATAAGTCGGTGACCTTTGCGGCGCTCCGTGAGGTGGCTCTGGCCACGGAGCGGAAACTGCTGCGCAGCGTGGCGCTTTTCGACGTCTACGAGGGCGACAAACTCCCTGAGGGGAAGAAGTCCTACGCCCTGAGCTTCGTGCTCGAGGACAAGACCCGCACGCTCGACGAGAAGACGATCGAGCGGGTGATGAAGAACCTCGTTGCGCAGTTCGAGCAGAAGTGCGGCGCACAGGTCCGCGCCTGATCTGCCCCCGCCCGGGATGTCCGGGAAGAAAAAGGGAGAGGCCTCCTTCGAAGGAGGCCTCTCCCTTTTTTTCTATGTCCGCTCCGCCCGGTGTCAGAGCACGGGCTTGATCTTCGGGGGCATGATCACAACGAAGGGCGTGCCGTTGCCGTGACACGTCGCCACGACCCGCACGGCCTTCACCGCCCGTGCGGGCTTCAGGACGGCGGCCCCGGCCGCGAGCTCCCCTGCCGGCTCGAAGTGCGCGCCGTCGTACGATACCTCGGCGTAACCGGTGGTGAAGAGGTTTTTGGTCAGGTGGCTGTACCCGGTCTGCAGCACCATTTCACGGCAGCGGACCGGCTCCTCGAAAGAGTAGAGAATCCAGTCGCCCTCGCGGCAGGCGCGCTGCGTGAAGGAGTAGCCCCGATAGCTCTCGGCGTTGGCGAATGGCAGGCGGCCGCTTTCGGGCATCGACGAGGTGATCTTCACCCGGGGGGTGATCGTCCGGTAATAGGAACGGTCGGCCACGTAGGGGCTGCGGCCCGTGCCGCGGCGCGTGAAGAAGCGGAAGAGGTGCGGTCGGTCGGTACGGACGGGACCCGTGTAGCGGAACTCCTCGCCCGGACGGTCGTCGCGCACGTAGAAGATCTCCGACCCGTCGTCGGCAGTCACCGTGCAGACGCCGTCGCGGCACACTAACCGGGGCGGGAAGAGCCGGTAGCGGATGCCCATGGCCTCCATCCGGGGATAGTGTTTCGTGCGCAGTTCCTCGTAGTAACGCACCCAGCCGTCGCCGTTGCCGCTCCATGCCAGACGCGCCAGGGCACAGACGCGCGGGTAGAGCATATAGTCGAGATAGTCGGGCCGCTCGGGCTCGTGGGCCGAGTAGAGCTCGCTCCAGAAGGCCCCCTGCAGCCCCGCGACGTGGCGCCGCTGCTCCTCGCTGAAGCCGACCCCCTCGAGGTCGAACGAGTAGACCTTTCGGGCGTCGAAGATCCCGGCCCAGTTGTGTCCGGCCTCCTCGGGCGACTGGCGCATGTCGAAATAGAAGTACTCGCCCGGCATGACGATCGTCGGATAACCCTTTGCCGTGGCGTCGAGGCAGGCCCGGGTACTCTCCCACCCGTGTACGCGGGTGTCGCGCGAGAGGTTGCCCGTGCGTACCGCCTCGTTCCATACGGCCGTGCGCTTGCCGTGGCTCCGCAGGATCGCGGACATCCGCTCCATGAAGCGGTCCTCGAGCCGGTGGGGATCGTCCATCCCCTCGCGGGCCATCAGCGCCTGGCAGTCCGGGCAGCGTTTCCATTGCGACATGTCCACCTCGTCGCCGCCCACGTGCACGTATTCCGACGGGAAAAGGTCGCAGATCTCGCCGAGGATATCCTCCAGCAGGGTGTAGTTCTCCTCGCGGGCCACGCACCAGGCCGATCGGTCGTCGTATCCGGCCGTGAGCGTGGTGTCGGGCGTGAAGCGGCAGCGGATCTCGGGATGGAGCGTGGCGATGGTCCGGCTGTGGCCCGGGAGGTCGATCTCGGGGATCATCTCGATGTTGCGCACCGCGGCGTAGCGGATGATCTCCCGCATCTCGTCCTGCGTGTAGTAGCCGCCGTATTTTTCGTCGAGTTTGCCGTATACGGGCCGGATGGGCGAATCGCCGCCGCGGAATCCGCCCACCTCGGCCAGCTCAGGGTGCGACTTGATCTCGATGCGCCACCCCTCGTCGTCCACCAGGTGGATGTGCAGCTTGTTGATGTTGTGCCAGGCCAGCAGGTCGATCTGGCGCTTCAGCGCCTCGGGGGCGATCCACGTGCGGGCGACGTCGAGCATCATGCCGCGGTAGGCAAACTTCGGAGCGTCTTCCCGCACACCGCACGGCAGCGTCACGGGCTCCTGCAGCCCTTCGCGGGCATAGATCTCGGGCGGCAGCAGGCGGAAGAGCGCCTGCAGGCCGTTGAACACGCCGCCGTAGTCGGCGCCGCGCACGGTGATGTGGTCGGGTGTGATCTCCAGCCGGTAGCTTTCGGCCGCGGCCTCCGGGGCCGGATCGATCAAAAGCGACAGGACGCCGTCGGCGGCCGCCTGCCGCTCAACGGGGCATTTGAGGTATTCGGCGGCATATTCCGCCAGCGGGAGCAGCCCTTCGTCTGCCACGAGGGTCATGGAGGGTCCGAGCGTGAACTCCCCTCCGGTCGGTGTCAGGGGGGCGTCGGCCGGTTGGGCATGGGCCCCGGCTGCAAGGCAGAGGGCAAGGATCGTAAGGCGCAGTTTGGTCATGGGTCGTGATTTTTTGCTTTCGCAAAGATACGTTTTTCCCGGTGATTTGCTAACTTTGCCTGACTGTTATGCAATTTGTCATGGAAGAGAACAAGGAGAAGAAACTGGAGGCTGCGGCGCGCCTGCTCGAGGTGATGACTACCCTGCGCCGGGAGTGCCCGTGGGACCGCGAGCAGACGTTCGACTCGCTGCGCAGCAATACGATCGAGGAGACCTACGAACTGGCCGACGCCATCACGGCCCACGACATGGAGGCCATCAAGGAGGAGCTGGGCGACCTGCTCCTGCATGTGGTCTTCTACTCGAAACTGGGCGAAGAGGCGGGAGCCTTCGATTTCGGCGATGTGGCCAATGCCTTGTGCGACAAGCTGATCTACCGGCATCCGCATGTCTACGGGGAGATCCACGCCAACACGCCCGAGGAGGTGCTCTCCAACTGGGAGGCGCTCAAACTGCGCAAGAAGAACCGCAAGAGCGGTACGCTGGGCGGTGTGCCGCGTTCGCTTCCGGCGCTGGTGAAGGCCTACCGCATGGGCGAGAAGGCCGCCGGCACGGGTTTCGACTGGGAGCACAAGGAGGATGTCTGGGCGAAGGTCCGGGAGGAGATCGCCGAGGTCGAGAGCGAGATGCGGTCGGGCTGCAAGGCCGACCTCGAGGGGGAGTTCGGCGACTTGTTCTTCGCACTGGTCAATGCGGCGCGCCTCTACGGCGTTGATCCCGAATCGGCGCTGGCACGCACGAACGACAAGTTCATGCGCCGCTTCAACTACATGGAGGAACGTGCTGCCGCCGAGGGACATGCGCTGCACGATATGACGCTCGACGAGATGGAGGCACTCTGGCAGCAGGCCAAAACGGAGGAGTGATCCTGCGACGTTCCCCGGCCTGTATGGCATATCTTCGGTGCCGAGCGGCGTGTCGGCCCGGCTGCCGGGCCGATGCGTATGATCGCGAGACCGGCCGTCGGCACAAAACGAACGAAACGACGAAGCAAAGACAAAAACAGATAAGTTATGGCATTGATCAGAAAAGTACGCGGGCATGAACCCGTGATCGGAGAGAACACCTTTTTGGCCGAGACGGCCGTCGTTCTGGGCGATGTGACCATCGGCCGCGACTGCTCGATCTGGTATAACGCCGTGCTGCGCGGCGACGTGAACAAGATCGTCATCGGCGACCGGACGAACATCCAGGACGGCGTGGTGCTCCATACGATCTACGACAAGGCGAAGCACCCTTCGCAGACGATCATCGGCAACGACGTGTCGGTGGGCCACAACGCCGTGGTGCACGGAGCGCGGATCGGCGACCACTGCCTGATCGGCATGGGGGCCATCCTGCTCGACAACGCCGTCGTCCCCTCGGGCTGCATCATTGCGGCCGGGGCGCTCGTGCTCTCGAATGCGCAGCTCGAGCCCAATTCGCTCTATGCCGGAGTGCCGGCCAAGCGCATCCGCGAGGTGACGCCCGAGCAGCGGGACGAGATCGTGCTCCGCACGGCCCACGACTACATGCACTATGCGTCGTGGTTCATGGACGAAACGCTCGAGGAGTAAAAAACGAAGGCCATGCGCGCGTTGTCCCGCTATTCGGACGTGGTCCTGAACCTGCTGGTCGCCGTGGCGATCAGCCTGGTCGTGAACTTCTCCTACCTGCTGCTGGTGCTCGTCGAACAGAGCAGCGAGACCACCTCGTCGGGCGGTCCCGGGCATGAGCAGCGGGTGTGGGAGCGGCGCGACGAGGGTCGGCTTGCGGTGCATGCCGACGGGTACGGCTACCTCGTCTACGCGGGCGGCGACAGCGTCTATGTGCCGCCGCAGAACCTGCGCTGGCTGGGACTCGAAGACGGCGACCGGATCCGTGCCGACATCCGTCCGTCGCGCCGGTCGGGGGGGCATCCCGTGTTGAAGGAGGTGCGGACGCGCAATGGCGAGGAGTTCGACTACAGCCGCCTCTACAACCGTCCGTCGCAGTGGACCGAGCTGCTGCTGCAGCTGCTCTTCTACCTCTTCATGTCGTTCGTGCTGCTGACGATCCTCACCGATTCCCACCGCCGCTACTCGATGCGCCGCTACATCCGCAGCTGCCTGTGGAGCTGTGTGGCTGCCGTTGTGCTCTATTGCGTGGCGCCCGTCACGGAGTGGCATTCGGGCCGGGTTGTGCTGAACTTCATGAGCGGGCGGATGTTCGACTACATGCTGCTGCTCAAGTGTTCGTTCGCACTGGTCGTGTCGCTGCTCTACAGCCGGCTCTATGTGCTCATCTCGCAGCGGCAGCTTGTCGAGGTGGAGAACGAGCGGCTCAAGAACGAGAACCTCACCACGCGCTACAACATGCTCGTCGGGCAGATCAACCCCCACTTCTTCTTCAACTCTCTCAATTCGCTGGCGATGCTTGTGCGCGAGAAGCACGACCAGAAGGCCCTGACCTACATCGATCAGCTCTCCTATACGTTCCGTTACATCATCCAGAACGGACAGAGCACGCTCATCACCCTCGGCGAGGAGCTGAAGTTCGCCGAGGCGTACAGTTACCTCTTTAAAATAAGGTATGCCGACAAGCTCTACTTCGATATCGAGGTCGATTCGGACTACCTCTGCTGGCGCCTTCCGGCCCTCTCGCTCCAGCCGTTGATCGGCAATGCCGTGAAACACAATACGATCACGCGCAGCAATCCGCTGCACGTCTCGATCCGTGTCGAAGACGGCCGCCTGGTCGTGTCGAACCCGCTGCGCCCGAAACTCGAGCCCGAACCCTCGACCGGCATCGGTCTGGAGAACCTGCGCAACCGCTGGCTGCTCATCACGGGCCGCGATATCGAAATTGACGACTCCGACGGTACATTCACCGTGCGGCTGCCGCTCGAACCCCCTGCCGCACGATGAAAGCACTCATTATCGAAGACGAGACCGCCGCGGCGCTGAACCTTGCCGCCGTACTGCGCCAGGTCGCTCCCGGCGTGGAGGTCGTGGCCACGCTTGAGAGCGTGGCCGAGAGCGTCGAGTGGCTGCGTGCGAATCCCCAGCCCGACCTGCTGTTCATGGACATCCACCTGGCCGACGGCGACTCGTTCCGCATCTTCAAGTCGGTGGAGGTCACCGCACCGGTCGTCTTCACCACGGCCTACGACCAGTATGCGCTCGAGGCCTTCAAGGTGAACAGCATTGACTATTTGCTCAAGCCGATCAATGCCGACGACGTGCGGCGTGCGCTCGAGAAGCTGCGGCGGCTCACCTCCGGCGAGCGGCTCGACTACGGCTCGCGCGTGCGGACGATGGCCGCCCGGCAGTCGGAGGAGGTCTTCCTGGTGCATGTCCGCGATCGGATCATCCCCCTGCGGCGCGATGCGATCGCCTACCTCTACACGGCCAACGAAAAGGTCACGGCCTGCACCTTCGAGGGGGAGGTCTACCCGATGGACCGCACGCTGGAGGCCTATCAGTCGCAGCTCCCCGAGCACGACTTCTTCCGGGCCAACCGCCAGTTCATCGTCGCGCGCCGTGCCGTGAAGGAGATCGCCGTGTGGTTCGGCAGCCGCCTGACGCTGCACCTTGCGGTCAATACGCCCGAGCGGATCGTCATCTCGAAGGCCCGGGTTCCCGAATTCAAGGCGTGGCTGCGGGCGGTTCGCCCTGCGGAATAGGCGGTTCGCCGGGCCGAATGGCCGTTTGGCCGACCTGCCGGTCCGTATTCTGTTTTTCGGTGCTACTTTTGTATCGGAGATCCCCGAATTAGGAATGTTTCACTAAAAGACAGACAACCATGAAAAAGACGATTTTTGCAGCCGTTGCTGCATTGTGCCTGATGGCAGGAGAAGCGGTTTTCGCACAGACCGAGTCCGCGCCGGCTCCCGCAGCCGCGCCCAAAGAGCGCCCGACGCTCGAACAGATCGCACAGCGCAAGACCGACCGCATGGCTGAACGGCTCAACCTTACCGATGCCCAGAAAAAGCAGGTTTATGAGATCAACCTCCAGCAGCTGAAGGAGATGGAGGCACAGCGCGAGGCGATGCGCAAGGCCCGGGAGGCGCGTGCCGAACAGATGAAGTCGATTCTCTCGACCGAGCAGTTCGTCAAGTGGGCGCAGATGCAGCAGCGCCCGGCCCCGAAACACCATCGGATGCACGGCCCGAAGGCCGGCAAGCCGGGTTGCGGTCCCGCCTGTCCGAAGGCCGGCAAGCCGGCCCCCGAAGGCCTCTGTCCGCGTGAGGGCCGTCCCTGCCCCGAGGTATGCCCCGAAGCCGGTGAGTGCCCGAAGGCCAACGGCGAAGCGCCCCGCGGCAAGGCCCGTCGCGGTGCCGTGAAGGCGGCCCAGAATCCCGAGGAGTAGCAAAATCCGGCAGTTTTTCCGGAATACGATCCATGCGAGGGTGCCGGTCCGGGCGACTGGCACCCTTTTTTGGGCGATTCACCCCCTTCGGGGAACAAGATTGCCGCGAAACCGTTAATTTCGCGGGCGCAAGCAAACAAGCAAATACGTTAACCGAATGATGAAAAAGACACTGCTGACAGCCCTCATGGTGCTGTTTGCCGTTGCCGCCTTCGCACAGAAGGGATCCGTCACGGCAACGCTCGTGGATGCCGACACCGGCGACGAGGTGATCGGTGCGGTGCTGACGCTGACTCCCTCGGCGACACCCGACAAGAAACAGTATGCCACGTCGGCCTACAAGGGCCTCATCTCCTTTCCGTCGCTCAGCTACGGCGAATACGGGCTTTCGATCTCCTTCCTGGGATACAATACGCTCGACACGACCTTCCGCGTGTCGGCCCCGAAGGTGAACCTCGGTGTGCTGCGCCTCAAGCCGGGCGTGCAGATCGAGACCGTGGTCAAGGAGGTGAAGTCGATGCGTACCTCGCAGAAGGGTGACACGGTGAGCTACAACGCCGGGGCCTTCAAGGTGACGACCGACGCCGATGTCGAGGGGCTGCTCAAGAAGATGCCGGGCATCACCGTCACCGACGGTACGGTCGAGGCCCAGGGCGAGGAGATCAAGAAGATCTTCGTCGATGGCAAGGAGTTCTTCGGCGAGGATGTGACGACGGCCATCAAGTCGCTGCCGGCCGAGGCCGTGGACCGAGTCGAGGTCTACAACAAACTCTCGGATGCGGCCGAGTTCTCCGGTATGGACGACGGCGAGGGATACAAGGCCCTCAACATCGTGACCAAACCGGGCATGCGCCAGGGCCAGTTCGGAAAACTCTATGCCGGCTACGGTTACGACTCGGGGGCTGAGCCGCACCACAAATACATCGCCGGCGGCAACGTCAATATCTTCTCGGGCGACAGCCGCGTGTCGGTGATCGGCCTCTTTAACAACGTCAATCAGCAGAATTTCTCGTTCGAGGACATCCTCGGTGTGACGGGCAGCAGCGGCGGCCGCGGTAGCGGTGTGGGTCAGTACATGATGCGCCCCCAGAGCGGTGTGGCCAAGGTCAATGCCATCGGTCTGAACTATTCGGACACGTGGGGCAAGCGCGACCAGGTGTCGTTCCAGGGCAGCTACTTCTTCAACAGCACCAATACGACGAACCGTTCGACGGTAGACAAGTGGTACGAGGCCCCGATGGCGGTCGATACCCTTTCGACGCTCGGTTATTCCGATACGCGGAACTACAACCACCGTTTCAACGGCCGCCTCGAGTGGAAAATCTCGGACAACCAGAACCTGATGATCCGCCCGAGTTTCAGCTACCAGTCGAACGATCCGTGGAGCACGACGCAGGGCTGGCAGTACGGCGAGAGCGGTTACAGCCGCACGGACAACTATAGCAACGGCCTTTCGAGCGGCTACAACCTCCGCACGTCGGCCATCTACCGGGCCAAGCTGGGCAAGGACGGCCGGACGATTACCCTCAACGGCAACGTGAACTATTCGGACCGGACGAACGATTCGGATTCGTGGTCGAACCAGTTGGGAAGTCTGCCCGACCGTCCGGCGATCGATCCCGAGACGGGCGAATGGGATCCGACCGACTATTTCCTGCCGCGCTATCTGCGCAACCTCGCACCGTCGAGCAGCTACAGCCTCCGCGGTGAGTTCACCTATACGGAGCCGGTGGCCAAGTATGCGCAGGTCAGCCTTCAGTATCGTGCCGCCTATGACCATCAGGAACGCGACAAGCGATCCTACGAGACGGGCAGCGACTTCTCGATCGCCGGGCTTCTGCCCGACCCGACGCTGTCGAATGCCTACGAGAGCAACTATACCACGCAGCGCGTCGGCCCGGGTTTCCGTTATTCGAAGGACCGCAACACGTTCGTAGCGAACGTCTACTACCAGCATTCGGTGCTCGACGGGCAGGTGACGCAGGGCGCTTCGGAGCAGATCCGCCACTCGTATGACGACTTCACCTACTTCATGATGGGTCAGCTGATGATCAACCGCGAGAATTCGCTGCGTCTGTTCATCACCTCTTCGACGAGCAATCCCGACGTGACGAGCCTGCAGGGTGTCTACGACCTGGCGGATGCGCAGAACATCTCGCACGGCAACCCGACGCTCAACCCCTCGTACAGCCACCGGATCAACTTCCACTACATCAATTCGAATGTCGAAAAGGGTCGTACGTTCATGTGGATGTTCTCCATGCAGAGTACGTCGGACTACATCGGCACGCACACTGTGCAGAATCCCTCGTTCACGGTCGATGGCGAGACCTACACGCCGAACTTCTATTCGACGCCGGTGAACCTCGACGGCTACCTGAGCCTGCGGACCCACCTCAGCTACGGTTTCCCGATCGGATTCTTACGCTCGAACTTCAACGTCATGGCGGGTGTGACCTATACCAAGACGCCGAGCATGTTTGGCGGTACGGTCGTTCCCGATACGGGTGCCATTACAGGCGGCGAGCGCAACGATACGGAGAACATGGGCTACGACTTCCGGGCCGTGCTGGGCAGCAACATCTCGGAGAATGTCGATTTCACCCTTTCGTGGAACGGCACCTACAACGAAGCGACCAACTCGCTGAGCAGCGTGAGCAGCAAGAACCGTTACTTCAACCACACGGCCAGCGGTGACCTGAAGGTCGTCTTCCCGCTGGGCTTCACGTTCACGGCGAGTGCCGCCTACACGCAGTATCTTGGCTTCACTAACGACTACAACGACGACTACCTGCTCTGCAACGCCTACATCGGCAAGAAGATTTTCCGGAATCAGCGCGGAGAGATCATGTTCGGCGTAAACGATATCTTCAACCAGAACAAGTCGTTCGTGCGGACCACGGGTTCGGGCTGGACACAGAATGCGACCAACAGTGTGATCGGCCGGTATTTCATGGTTCAGTTTACGTTCAACCTGCGTCGGTTCGGCAAGAAGGGTTCGACCAACATCAAGGATTATGACGGAGTGGATTCGGGTTCCCGACGCCGGGGAATGATGGGGCCCGGCCCGGGAGGCCCCCCTCCGGGATTCGGTCCCCATTAATCGGGACCGAATCCGAAACAGAGCCGCCGGAC
>OMNT01000659.1_pt1 | contig 35469 bp, 19 predicted proteins | sample 1672551 | NCBI WGS metagenome assembly OMNT01 (sample SAMEA3136698, study PRJEB25190) | human gut metagenome | reverse complement strand
TTCAAAGAGCGCCTGCTGGGCTGTCCTCTGCACAATCTCATCCCGGAGTGGAACGACCTGCTCTGGCGGGACAACTGGGACTACGCCCTGGCCCGCCTCTTAAAAACCAACTGCTTCCCGGAGTTCACCAGCCGGGTCTGCCCCGCCCCCTGCGAGGGTGCCTGTGCCTGCGGCCTCAACGGTCAGTCCGTGACCATCCGGGACAACGAAGGGGCCATCATCGACTACGCCTTCCAGCAGGGCTGGATGACCCCACGGCCGCCCCAGCGTCGGTCTGGCCTGACCGTTGCCGTGGTCGGCTCCGGCCCCGCCGGGCTGGCCGCAGCCTACTATCTCAACCACCGGGGCCACACCGTCACCATATTGGAGCAGGACGACGCCCCCGGCGGTCTGCTGACCTACGGCATCCCCGCCATGAAGCTGGACAAAGCCCTGGTCAAGCGCCGCGTTGCCCTGCTGGAGGCCGAAGGCATCACCTTCCAGTGCGGCACCACCGTGGGCCGGGACATCAGCCCCAAGGAACTGGACCAGACCTATGATGCCGTTCTCTTCGCCTGCGGGGCCCGTAAGCCCCGCCCCGTCCCCTACGAGGGAGACGCCGGCGGCGGCCTGTGTTACGGCCTGGACTACCTCATCCAGACCCAGCGCCATTTAGACGCCGGCACGCCCTCCCCCCTCTCCGCCAAGGACAAGCGGGTGGCCATCATCGGGGCCGGGGACACGGCCTCTGACTGCGTCGCCACCGCCCTGCGCCAGGGCTGCAAGAGCCTGACCCAGCTCATCCGCAAGCCCGCCGCCTACTATCCGCCTGAACTGGACGACGCCCATGTCGAAAGTCAGGCCAAATTCGGCAGGGACATCCGCCGCTTCGAGACGACCCTCCATGCCCTGGCCTGCGGCAAGGACGGCAAGCTTCGCCAGGCCGTTCTCAATACCCCGCAGGGTGAAAAAACGCTGCCGGTCGATCTCGTCATTGTCGCCTCCGGCTTCTCCGGCTGCGAGGATGCCTCCCTCCAGGTCCGGGACGCCATGCCCCGCCCGGAAAAGGTCTTCTCCGCCGGTGACATGGTCCTGGGGGCCAGCCTGGTGGTCCTGGCCATCGCCAGCGGCAAGCAGGCCGCCGCCCAGGCGGACACCTACCTCATGGGCTGCACCAATATCCTGTAAGTTCATCCCTTCCCCTAGTTCCGAGAGACCCCCCCACAAGAGAAAGGAGCAAATCGTATGGACAGTGTATCTTTTAGTATTTGGTTTTTGATCGGTGCCATCCTCGTGTTCTTCATGCAGTGTGGCTTTGCCATGGTGGAGTGTGGCTTCACGCGGGCCAAAAACGCCGGCAACATCATCATGAAGAACCTCATGGACTTCTGCATCGGTGCCGTGGTCTTCATCTTCCTGGGCTATGGCCTGCTGGTGAATCCCCACGTCGCCGGCGGCTTCATCGGCACCCCCACCCTGGGGATGTTCGGGGCCGGGTTCGACGGCTTTGATTGGAGCAGCTTCGTCTTCCAGCTGGTCTTCTGCGCCACCTGCGCCACCATCGTCTCCGGTGCCATGGCGGAGCGGACCAAGTTCTCCGCCTATTGCATCTACTCCGGCATCATCAGCCTCTGCATCTACCCCATCGAGGCCGGCTGGGCCTGGGGCGACGGCGGGTGGCTGGCCAACCTGGGCTTTATTGATTTTGCCGGTTCCTGCGTGATCCACATGGCCGGCGGTGTCTGCGCCCTGCTGGGTGCCATCTTCCTGGGCCCCCGGATCGGCAAGTACACGAAAAAGAACGGCAAGAAAGTCTCCAACGCCATCCCCGCCCACAACCTGCCCATCGGGGCCCTGGGCGTGTTCATCCTCTGGTTCGGCTGGTACGGCTTCAACGGCGCAGCCGCCGGTTCCGTCGACGAGCTGGCCAAGATCTTCGCCACCACCACCCTGGCTCCCGCCATTGCTACCGTGGTGTGCATGGCCCTGACCTGGTGCAAGAACGGCAAGCCTGACGTGTCCATGTGCCTCAACGCCTCCCTGGCCGGTCTGGTCGCCATCACCGCCGGGTGCAACACCGTCTCCGGCCTGGGTTCCATGGTCATCGGCGCCGTGGCCGGCGTGCTGGTCGTGGTCGTGGTCGAGTTCCTGGACCTCAAGTGCCACATCGACGATCCCGTCGGTGCCGTGGCCGTCCACGGGGCAAACGGGGCCTGGGGCACCATCGCCGTGGGCCTGTTCAACACCGAGAGCGGCCTGTTCTACGGCGGCGGCGTGCATCAGCTGCTCATCCAGCTGCTGGGTGTGGTCGCAGTGGCAGCCTGGATGCTCGTGACCATGACCGTGGTTTTCAAGGTCATCTCCCTCCTGTGCGGCGGCACCATGCGTGTCACGGAAGAGGAAGAGATCGAGGGCCTGGATCCCACCGAGCACGGCCTGCCCTCTGCTTACGCTGACTTCACCTTCGCCTTCGGCGTGGCCGGTGAAGTTTCCGGTCATTTCACGCCCGACAGCATCCCCGACCTGCCCAGCGACCACGTCCCCGGCGACGGCACCCCGGAGAAGCTCACCCGCATCGACATCTGCTGCCCGGCCTATCGGTTTGAGCGCCTGAAGCACAGCCTGGAGGCCATCGGCATCACCGGCATGACCGTCACCAGCGCCATGGGCTGCGGTGCCCAGCGCGGCGGCAACGGCATGTACCGCGGCGTTCCCGTTTCCATGTCCCTGCGGCCCACGGTGGAGGTCTCCGTGGTGGTCTCCCGCATCCCGCCGGAGGTCGTGGTGGAGACGGCCAAGCAGGCCCTCCACACCGGCAACCTGGGCGACGGCAAGATCTTCCTCACCCCCGTGGAAGATGCCGTCAAGGTCCGCACCGGCGAGACCGGCCACGACGCTCTCCAGGACGAGGCAAGCTGATTTTTCTGGCTCTTCTGACATCATACCCCTGAGCAAACGCGGCGGCGCACTGGATCCAGTGCGCCGCCGCTCGTTTTCTTCTGGTTTTCCCTGCGCCTGCACCGTGCCAAAGGCCGGTAAGATCGGTTGGGCAATTCCAGGGTAACTGTTCAAAAATTGGGCACTCCCTCAAAATTGTCCATTGTCCCGCTTTCCCTCGTTCGGTACAATAGCGTTATTCGCCCTCCGTGGGTTCTGGCGCTTGCATCCGCCTGGCCCGCAGCAGGGCGCGTTTGCCCGAACCATTGAGCAGCACGCACACCCGGAAAAAGATGCGCTTGATGTCATAGTCCATCCCGGCGTCCAGCCAGTCCAGCAAGGCCCCGACCACAGCGCACTTGTAGAAATGGGCCATGATCTCGATGTCCTCCTGGGGCACGTCCAAGCCCTGGGCAGCGTTATCGAAGTACCCCTCCGTCAGGCGCTGGGCACCCCGGTCCAAATAGGCTTGGAAGTCCTCCCGCGGCAGATAACGGTAGATGTGCAGCAGGGCCTTTTGATGGGCCTTCATGTAGTCTAACAGCGCCCGGATGCAGTCGACGGGTGACTTGGGGCTGTAATACCGCCGGACCAGCTCGTCCATCACCTCCTCCAGGATCTGCTGGAGCAGGGTGGGGATGTCCCGGTAGTGGTAGTAAAACGTGTTGCGGGCCACCCCGCACTGGGCCGCGATCTCCCGCACAGAGATCTTGCTGATGGGCTTTTCCTCCAAAAGCTGGGAAAAGGCTTCGCAGATGGCTTGCTTGGTTCGGTCCATGGCATACTCCTGTTTCTGGGGGCGTTGGCCCCCGGTTCTTTTTTCTATTCTAGACGAATTCGGCCGCCAATGCAACTGCGTCTCACCCTTGCGGCGGCAACCGACAGCACAAAATCACAAGAGGTTTTTATGAACATAGCCATTCTTACCGACACCAACAGCGGCATCTTCCCCGCCGAGGGCCAGGCCCACGGCATCCACGTTCTGCCCATGCCCGTGATCCTGGACGGCAAAACGTATTACGAGGGGGTCAATCTGACCGCCGAAGCCTTTTACAAGCACTTAGAACAGGGTGGCCAGGTCTCCACCTCCCAGCCCGCTCCCGGCGATGTCCTGTCCCTCTGGGAGGGCCTGCTGGCCGACTATGACGAGGTGGTCTACCTGCCCATGTCCAGCGGTCTCAGCGCCTCCTGCCGCTCTGCCATCGGCCTGGCGGAGGAGTTCGGCGGCAAGGTCCAGGTGGTGGACAACCACCGCATCTCCATGACCCTCCGGGACGCCGTCTACGACGCGAAAGCCCTGGCTGACCAGGGCCAGAGCGCCGCCCAGATCAAGCAGGCCTTAGAGGAAACCGCCGCCGACTCCATGATCTTCGTGGGCGTAGAGACGCTCAAGTATCTCAAGGCCAGCGGCCGCGTCACCCCCGCCGGGGCCGCCCTGGGGGCCGCCCTGAACCTCAAGCCTCTGCTCAAGATCGAGGGAGGGCGCTTAGACGCCTACGCCAAGGTCCGCGGCATGACCAAATGCAAGCAGAAAATGCTCCAAGCCATCCAAGCCCTGGCCCAGGACTACGCCGCCAAAGGCTGGTCCATCACCATCGGCGCCGCCGACAGCCACCCGGACCCCGCCGCCGGCGAGGCTTGGACCGCCCAAGTGGCGGAGCTTTTCCCCGGCTGTGACATCCAATACCGCCCCCTCCCCTTCAGCATCGGCTGCCACATCGGCCCCGGCGCCTTCGGTCTCACCGTCAGCCGCCGCCTGGCCCGCTAAATCTCAGTAAGTAGAAAAAGATCCGACGTCCCCACCACAAGGGACGCCGGATTTTTCTTGCTCAGAATTTATGGCTCCTGCGGCTTCTGCCCCTGCTTAAAGCGGGCCGCCTCGGAGATAAAGATCATCCCGCCGATCGACGTGTAGGGCAGCACATACAGGTCCAGCACCCCATAGGTGAACTGAGACACCGCGAACCACAGGAAGTAGCTCAGCCGGAAGCCGAAGAAAGCCCCGCGGAAGCCCTTCGTGCTGGCCATGCCCCGCCGGAACGCCTGGCCCAGGGAATACTCCGGGTGGGCGCAGAGGCAATAGCGCACGGGCAGCAAAACGCTGTGGAGCCAGAAGGTGAACAGCGCCGCCACGATGGCCAGAGCGCCCGCCCCCATCTGGAGCATGGAGCTGGCGCTGGTGTAGGCATCCAACGAAGGCGTGGTGGTGTAAAAGAGGTAGTATAGGTACAGGCTGGGGAGCGTCGCAACGACGCCAATGGCCCGGACCAGGACTGTGATGACAAACTCGACCACAATGGCCTTGCCCATCCGGCCGCTCTGCCGGTACCACTGGCCCACGGCCTGGACGTTGCCCTGCCCCGTCCGTATCACGTTCCAATACTGCTCCATGGCCCCCAGCCGCAGAGGGGCCAGCAGGGCCAGGCAGAGGAGGTTAATGAAGACGAACACAGCGATCTGCCGGTAGGTCAACGGGATGGCCAGGACCGTCTGGGTCAGGTCCATGCGGAAAAGAATGCTGAAGCCCTGGTCATTGAAGAAGATGCCGCTCTGGGTGCTGCTGTAATCGGCCAGGTTCATCACGCCGTAGCTCAGCGTGCCCCCGGCCAGGTAGCGGATGCCGTAAAAGGCCACGCTGATGCACACCAGCAGCAGCGTCACCCGCATACAGACCGGGTGCATCATGATGCGCTTGGCCACAAACTTGATCTCCCGCCGGTGGGGGAAGCGCGGGGGCTGGTTCGGCGGGGTCGCCCAATTCATGTTCTGGTTGGGCGGTGGGGTCTGATTCGTCATAGTGTTTCCTTTCCCTGGGGTCACAGGCCGTACTGGGCGGCGTCCGCCGGGTTGACCAGGATGACTTTGTCCCGGCTGCGGTAGACGCTGGTGCTCTCCAGCTTGGTCTCTTTGTGGGTGCCGTTTTCATAGAGGTTGCGGTAGACTTTTACGGTGTAGCCGGTGTAGGGCGTCACACTGACCTGGGTCGTGCCGACAGGGACGCTGGCGTCCGTTTTATACACGGTCTTATAGGGCGTGGTGCCCACGACCTCATTGGTCATCTCCACAGTGATGTTGTCGCTCTTGGTGCCCACGATGTTCACCGTCAGCGACCGCCCGGAGACAGAGGCCAGAACTTTCAGCGGGAAGGGCGTGTTGTTCTTAAACTTAAAGTCCTTTGCGCCGTAGTAGACCGTGGCGTCCATCCCTTCCGGGACATAGCGGGTGATATACCCGTGGGGATAGCGCTCGGTGATCTGCAAATTGGCCCGCAGCGCCGCCAGATAGACGGTGGAAGAACCCTGACACACACCGCCGCCCGTCTCCTGGACGCTCTCGCCGCCGACGTAAGCGGGGGCGGGCAAAAAGCCGCGGGAGGCCTGCCGGCTGCCCACCAGGCCGTTGTAAGAGAACTCTTCACCGGGCATAATGACCGCGCCGTTAAAGAATTTGGCCGCCAGCTTAATATTTTCCACGCGGTTGACCGTCCCGGCGATGTTCGTCGTGCAGGAGCCCAGCGTATCCTGATAGAGCTGACCGGAGAGGTCGGCCACGGTAACCGTGGGCTGGGTGATGGTCAGGGGCAGAGAGCGCTTCTCACCCCAATCCATGGCGTCAAAGGTCTTCTGGGCCTCGTCGGCGTCAAAGCTCACGCCCACGCTGTCCTGCTTAAAAATTTTCTGCGCCTTGTCAAACTGGGCGTTCTGCACCGGCTTCTCGATCTGGGTCAAAATATTCGCCAGGTCCAGGGTCTCCGGGGGCAGCTGCTCCAGGCGGATGTCAAACTGTGCCTGCGCCCCGGAGAGGGTGACGATGTCGTTCTCCCCCAGGTGCGCTAAGATCTGGTCCTCGATGGCCTGCTGATCCACTTTGTTGCCGGGGGTGCCTTTCACCAGGACCAGGTCCGTCCCGCTGACCTCCCAGCTGGGGGCCACCGGCTCCCGGCCCAGTTCCTCCTGAATGGTCCCCAAAATGGTCCCCAGGTTGTCGCTGTTCTGGTAGACCGGTAAAATTTCGCTCCCCTGGTTCAGGCACTTGAGATACCAGCCGCCCCGCGCCAAGAACGAGGCGTCCCGCCCCACGGCCCAGGCCCGCTCAACGGTGGCCGCGCAGTCGATGGCCACGCTGGAGAGGGGGACCTCCACGGTCTGGATCTCCCCCTGGTCTGTGGAGACGGTGAAGGCCACGCCCCGCGTCTCGTCCAGGGGAACTTCCTGCACGGCCTTCTCCAAGGCCGCCTGGGCCTCTTCCTTGGTCATGCCGCCTAAGTCCACCGCTTCCACGGTGACGTGGGGATAGATCACGTCGCGGCCCGCCGCGCCGCATAAGATGCCGTACCCGACCAGCAAAGCCACGACGATCAGGCAGACAATAAGCAGTATTTTTTTCTTGCCGGACAGGCCGCTGCCTGCCCTACAGGTTCGATCCATAGTGCGCCCCTTTCCCCTGGTCTCTCTTCTGGTCTGTGTTCTCTTTTTTTCCAGAAAATGCACTTCTTCGACACAGGGATGATTGGTCTATATTATATGAAATCTACCCGGAAAAATCAACCGGCCCAGGCGGGATATTTTACATCTCGGCGTTTTTCCCGCGCCGCTCTGTTTTTTCGGAGCATCTTTACATTTTCTGACCCGTCTGCTATATTGAACCTAACAAAAAATAAGTACAGAAAGGGGATCTCTCCCATGCAGATCAACACCGTCTGGGCGGCCTATTTCAGCGCCACCGACACCACCAAAAAAGTGGTCACGCAAATCGCCCGCCGCCTGTCCCAGCAGCTCCAATGTCCCATGCAGACCTTCGACTTCACCCTCAAGCACGTCCGCAAAACCCCCAAGGCCTTCGCCGCCGGGGACCTGGTGGTCTTCGGCACCCCGGTCTACGCCGGGCGGGTGCCCAACCTGCTCATCAAGTACGTTGCGTCCGTCCAGGGAAATGGTGCTCTCGCCGTCCCCGTGGTCTGCTACGGCAACCGGAACTATGACGACGCTCTCTCTGAGCTGCGCCTGACCCTGACCGCCGGGGGCTTTCATCCCGTGGCCGGGGCCGCCTTCTCCTGCCAGCACTCCTTCTCCCTGACCCAGGGGGCCGGTCGCCCGGACATCAGCGACCTGACCATCGCCACCGGCTTTGCCGACCAGGTCTATCACAAGGTCGAGGCACTCCCCAGCGCAGAGGCCTGCCCGCCCCTCTTTGTGAAGGGCAACGACCCCGTGGGGCCCTACTACACCCCCCGCGACCGCCACGGCAACCCCATCAACATCCTGCCCGTGAAGCCCAAGACGAAGGATACCTGCACCCAGTGCGGCCGCTGCGCCAGGGAATGTCCCCTGGAGGCCATCGACCCGGCAGACGCCCACAACATCGTCGGCAAGTGCATGAAGTGCAACCGCTGCGTCCGCCACTGCCCCAAGGGAGCCAAGTATTTCGACGACCCCAACTACCTTTACCACAAGACCGAGCTGGAAGAGCAATACACCTGGCCCCGCAAGGAGCCGGAGTTGTTCCTCTAATCAAAAAAACAAACGTCATGCCAAAAGCAGAAGTCCCGCCGCTTTCCCCTGCGGCGGGACTTCTGTTCTGCTATGGCAACCGGCTCTCCAGACAGTACCCCCCGCCGCGATAGGACGTGATGACCACCGGAGCATCGTCGTCCCCCAGCTTTTGCTTCAGGCGGGAGATGGTCATGCGCAGGGCCTGGGGATTGTCGGCCATGGGCTGCTGCCAGATCTCTTGATAAAGCTCGTCCGCCGGGACCGTCTGACCCCGGTGGCGGGCCAGGTAGAGGGCCACGGCAAACTCTTTCTGGGTCAGCATCAGGTCCCGCTCGCCCAGATAGGCCTTGCTGGAGAGCAGATAGAGCTTGAGCGGGCCGCAGTGGACGCACCGGCGCATCCGCTGCCCCGCCCGCAGGCGGGCCTCCACGCGGGCCACTAAGACGTTGAGGTCGTAGGGCTTGGGCAGGTAGTCGTCGCCCCCGGCGGTGAGGCCCTGGATAATGTCCTCGTTCTCCCCCAGGGCGCTGAGGAAGAGGATGGGGATGTCATAGTTTTCCTTGATCTCCCGGCAGAGGGTCAGGCCGTCCCCATCGGGCAGAAGAATGTCCAGGACGATCAGCTCCACGTCATGCAGGCGCAGCTGCTCCCGGCAGGCCTGTACCGTGGCCGCCTGCAAAACCCGGCAGCCCCGCATGGTCAGGGCGGCGGTGTTGATGTCCATGATGTGGGGGTTGTCCTCGACCAGGAGGACCAAAGGTTCCTTCATGCGTCATCCCTCCTCTGGGTGCGTTGGGTTTGGTTGGTCCGGCTGCGCGGCCTCCGGCGTGCAGGGCAGCAGGATGCGGAAGGTCGTGCCCCCCGGCCCCGTCGATGCCAGGGTCAGGGTGCCGCCGTGGTGCTTCACCACGTCCTGGCAGATGTACAGGCCAATGCCGCTGCCGCCGTCGCCGCTGTATCCCTTGTCGAAGATATAGGGGATGCGCTCCTCCGGGATGCCCTCCCCGGTGTCCTCTACCAGCAGGCGGACGGTATCGAGCGCGAGGTTCCCCCGACCGGGGAGCAGGCTGGCCCGATAGGTGATGGTGCCCCCCTGGGTGTGCTTGTTGGCGTTCATCGTGAGGTTAATGAGCAGCTGGAGCAGCATCCCCCGGTTCCCGGAGATACAAAGCCCCGCCCCGCCGGTGCAGACCAGCCGGTTCTGCCGCTTATCCAGCAGGGGCTGGCAGACCTTTGCCGCCGCCTCGAAGAGGGACGGCAGCTCGATCAGCTCCGTCTGCGTCTCCCGCCCGCCGCCCTGCGACAGCTCGATCAGCTCCGAGACCAGGGCCGACAGGCGCTGGGCCTCGGACGAGACCACCGTCATGTGGTCCTGCATCCCCTGGTCTGCCTGACCCTGGGCCAGCTGCCAGTTGGTCAGCTGGGCGTAGCCGCTGATGACGGTCAGGGGCGTTTTCAGCTCGTGGGCTATCTGGTGCAGGAAGTCCGTTTTCAGCTGGTTGAGCTGGGTCAGGACCTGCTGCTGCCGTCGGCTTTCGGCCAGATCTTCCCGCTGGCGGTTGCTCTGGACGCCGATGGCCACCGCCATGAGAAACACGAACAGCAGCATATAGGGCGGCGCCGTCCCCCGCCGGGTCACGGCCAGCACGATCCGCCCGAACCAGGCCTCATACACATCCGCCCCCAGCAGCAGGGCGTAGCCCAACAAGACCAGCCCGTCCTCCCAATGCACTGTCCTGGTCCGGATCAGACGCCGGATCAGGCAGAAGATGAGATAGGCGAAAAACGGCAAGGAGACATCGTAGCAAAGCCGGGTCAGCTCCTTGACCTGCTGGGTGGGCAGGATAAAATGCAGCGCCGACAGCACGCCATAGGCCCCCACATAGCACCAGACCACCCACCGTTTCGCCGCCCCTCGGTAGAGGTTGGCCAGCAAGAGCAGCAAGGCAAAGGCCTGCAAGGCGATCATCCACACCAAGAACCGGTAGGCAAGCGCCCAGTTATACTCCGGGCACAAGAGATGCACCACGTAAAAATTCTGGTTCCGCATCCCCATGAGCCAGCAGGTCAGGGCCAGAAAGCCATACTTTGGCCCCCGCTGGATGGCCGCCAGCAGCAGGAAGCAACAGCCAAACAGACACAGCCCGCCGCTGAGGGCCAGGGAATACAGGTCGTTCCCCCGCTGCATCTCCTGGGTCTTTTCCGGGGAGGACAGATACAGCCGGGGCAGACTGCCGCCCTCCTTGTGGACGAAGTTGGCGTACTGGCAGACGATCTCCACCCGCCCGTCCTCGCCGGTGTAGATGGGGATGTCCATGTAATTGATCCGCGCCTCAGACGCTGCCGCCGTGTCCGCTACCTTGCCGATCTCCAAGACCTGCTTGCCATTGAGATAGACGCGGGTGCTGTAATCAAAGGAATACCCGCTGAGCACCAGATACTGCCCCGGCTGGGCCAGCAGCTCCAGGCGATAGGTCCCATAGGGGACGCTCTCGTCATGCGCCCCGGTCTCCCGGCCGCGCAGGTCTGCTTGGGTGCTGGCCAGCGTTTCGGGGTAGAACGTCCAGTCGCTGCCCAGGGTGTAGACGGTGTGGGCAAAGTCCGCCCCGCGGGCGTCCAACACGCCGTCCGCCGGGGTCAGCTCCCCCGTCGCGTCCTCCTGGCTGGAAAACAGCCAGACCATGGCGCACAGCACCACCAGCACCGCCGGGAGCAGCAACACCCAGGTCTGTTTTTTCGGTTTTGGCATGGGACGCACCCCCTCCGGCGCAGGAAAGCCCCATCCTGTAGGATACTCTCCTACAGGAAAAGGGGGATCCCCCTTTTCGCGCTATTTTTGACGATCCTTGGTTCAAAACCAGGGAAATCAAAATGTATAGGCACAGTATAACGAACCCCATCGAACTTTGCAAGCAGGGCATGTTCCCGATCGGGTTTTCACATGCGCGGTGGGGCAATTTTCTCCCTAAAAACAACATCCTCTCTCCGGATAGGGTCTATATCCAGAGAGAGGATGTTGTTTTTCTTTCCCCGTGAGACAAACCCCACCGGACAGAGAGAGTCTCAAGCTCCCCTTCCCGAACTGTCCGGCACCTTCTGCCTCTTAGGTGTGTTTAGTATGCCATAAAAAGCGGAGCTTGTATATCCGTCCAAAGTATGAGAAGGCGATCGATCTCCGTTAAAATCACGAGTATTTATCCGCATGGACACTAGGTGACACTTTGTTTTTTGGTTTAAAAACTTTGTTAGTCCGTGCTATACTGACTTCAAGATATTAAACTTTATAAAAAGGGGGGATCCCCCATGGAAGCCTTTACATTCCTGTCCAGCCTCCGGCGGAGCCAGGCTCTGATGCGCCTGCTGGGACACCGGCAGACGTATCTGTTTGAATACTTTACCGTGCAGGACAGCATGGTCATCTACAACAAGGACATGACCGTCTGGCGGAAGATCGAGCATTACCTCGGCGGGGACCAGAGCATCCGCCAGGGCCAGCTCCGCCCCGAAGACAGCTGGCAGATGCGGGAGCTGCTGACGGGCAGTCTCCACGGCCCCATGGAGCTGCGGGGCATCCGAACGCAGGGCGAGGAGACGGTGTACGAGGTGGACGCCGTCCCCTCTGAAGACGAGGCGGCCGGAACGATCTACCTGGGCTACATCCGGGACATCACCCTGGAAAAGGCCAAAGAAAAAAGTCTGCGCCAGCAGGCCCAGCGGGATTCCCTGACCCTGCTGTACAACAACATGACCGGCAAGGCCCTCATCGACCAGTACCTGCGGGAGAAGGACCCCTACGCCTCCTGCGGCCTGCTGGTCATCGACGTGGACTTTTTCAAGAATGTCAATGATCGCTACGGCCATCTCTTCGGGGATAAAGTCTTGCAGGAGCTGGCGCATTTGTTGCAGACGCTGTTCAGCAAGAAAGATATCCTCGTCCGGGCCGGCGGCGATGAGTTTCTGGTCTTTCTGAAAGACGTGGACCACGCCACCCTGCTCAACAAGACCCGGCAGCTCTCCGAGTCCGTCCGCAAGATCCCCTTCTCGGAAAACGACTACTGCCTCACGTGCAGCATCGGGGCCTGCTTTCTGCCGGAAAACGTGTCTGGTTATTTATACAGCCAGCTCTTTGAAAACGCCGACTGGGCCCTTTACCAGGCCAAGGAAAACGGCCGCAATCAATACGTCTTCTGCGACGACCTCCGCCGCTACACCGAATCCACGCCCCACGTGGCCCATCTGGACGCCGACGGGCCGGAGCTGGACACCCGCTACCTGCACAACGACCTGATCTCCACCGCCTTCGAGATCTTTGAAAGGACCAGTCGTTTTGAAGACGCCATCGACCTCTTCCTCAAGATCGTCGGCATCCTCCTGCAGCTGGACCGCATCACCATCCTCTCCACCAACATCAAGGAGCGGCGGCACACCAAGCTCTTCCAGTGGCTGGCCTCCAAGGCTTCCTCTGCGCTGGCAGATACGGTCAGCTTTACCAAAGAGGATTTTCTCACCCTCTTTCAAAGCTATGACGAAAACGGCATCGCCGTATTGCAGCACGACAACCTCAGTATGTACTCCCCCGCCGCCCAGGACCAGCTCATGCAGGGCGGCGTCAAGACCGCGGTCTACACCGCCATCTACAACGAGGGCGAGTATCAAGGGGCCGTGGCCTACATCGTCTGCGGCAGCAAGCGCTTCTGGACCACCCAGAGCCGCCGGGAGCTGGGGGAGCTGACCAAGATCATCACCGCCTACCTCACCCGCCACCTGGCCGCCAACGCCATCGACGGCGGCCGCATCACCGCGCCGGACTTCGACCGGCTCACGGGCCTGCTCTCCTTCACCCGCTTCCGGGAGGAGGTGGAGCACAAGATCGTGGGCGGCTACGCCGAGGGCTACCAGATCATCTACTGCGACCTTGAAAACTTCAAGTATTTCAACGAGGTCTACGGCTACGCCACCGGCGACAAGGTCCTGAAAGAGTTCAGCGATCTGCTCGTCGAGGCCGTAAAAACCAAGGGCGAGAGCTACCTCTGCCGCATCGTGGGCGACCAGTTCTGCCTCTATCTCCGCCACACCCCCCAGGGGCCAGACGACTCCGTGGCCCGCTTTGCCGCGGCCTTTGGTCAGGCCTTTTCCCAGCGCCAGGCCCTGGTCTACCCGGAGGCCCACCTGCGGGTGCGCTTTGGCATCTACGCCGTGGAGCCCACTTGTCTCAGCGCCTCCTCCGCCATCGACAAGGCCAACTTTGCCCGGAAGCAAATTCTATCGGACGCCCACGAGCTGGTCCGCCTTTACGACAAGGAAGCGGCCCAGCGCCAGGCCCTGACCAACGAGCTGATGAACGGCCTCATCCGGGCCATAGAGCACCACGAGTTCAAGCTCTACCTCCAGCCCAAGTTCTCTCTGGCTGACCTGACCGTCATCGGCGCCGAGGCCCTGGTCCGCTGGGAGAAGCCCGACGGGACCATCCTCTATCCCGACCAGTTCATCCCCATCCTGGAAAACAGCGGCCGCATTGTCGAGCTGGACCTCTACATGCTGGAGCAGGTGGCGGCCTTCTTAGAGCGCAACGCCAAGGCCGGGCGCAAGCTCATCCCCATCGCCGTGAACGCCTCCGTCCTCCTGGCGAAAGATCTGCGCAACGCCGAGACATACAGCAAGATCCTCGCCGACCACCACATCAACGCCGCCCTCTTAGAGATCGAGCTGACCGAGACCGCCGCCGTCTCCGAGTTTGACTGTGTGAAGCGTCTGTTCGCCTGTTTCCAGGAGAAGAACATGCAGACCTCCCTGGACGATTTCGGCGCGGGCTACTCCCTCCTGAACTCTGTCGTGGACATCCCCATCAACACCGTGAAGCTCGACCGCAGCTTCCTCACCCGCTGCACCACGAACCAGCGGGGGCTTTACTTCCTCCAGGAGATCGTGAACATGGTCAAGGGCCTGGGCTACCAAGTCATCTGCGAGGGCATCGAGACCAAAGACCAAGTGGACCTCATGCGCTCCCTGGGCTGCGACGCCGCCCAAGGCTTCTGGTTCTCCAAGGCCATTTCGGCCGAAGCGTTCGAGGAAAAATACATGACCGACTGACCAAACAACAAAGAACCCACCCCGGCGCTCCCCCTCCAACCAGGATACAGGGAGCGCCGGTTTTTGTGCCGCTTTTTTCCTCTCATACTTTGGTCGGATTGGCAGGTCATGTCGAATCCACTAAGATATTCTCGAACGATTTCAACCACATTCAGAAGGATCATTAGGACAAGGGGCGTGCCCCTTGTCCCGTCGTGCGCACTAAGGGACGGGCGCTTTCCTTGGCCTTGTGCAAATTCAACCGAGAGAACAGGAGGTTTCCTATGAAAAAACGACTACTCAGCTTGGCCCTCTGCCTGGCGCTTTGTTTGGGGCTGTTCCCCTTCGGTGCGTTGGCAACAGGCGGCGGCGGGATCTATGTGCCCCCCGGTAGCCATACAGAAGGGAGCGGCGGTACCTATACCCCCCAGAAGACACGCGGGCGGAGATCTGGTGCGTAAGCAAGCCCGATTCCATTGGCCGCAGCTATGACGGCACAACGGACGGAAGCACGATTCCAATCGACTTGACTTTTACAGACGGCACAAATAACATCATACTCAAAGAAGGAACGGGCTTTACTGCCAAGAAGACCTTCGATTCCGCAGACGCGGGATGGCATACCGTCACTGTGGAGTTGAAACTTATCGGTGAAGCTGCAACGAAGTACAAACTCAAAGAAGATTCGGAGCAATTCACGATCGGCGGCTACATCAACAAGGCCTATCCCAAGCTGACCATGTCCCTTTCCAAGACGACTTGTGCGGTGGGCGAAAAACTCCTTCCGCTTCTGTCTGTCGACGGTGTTCAGGAAGGTGCTGCGGTGACATACTACTATACACCGATCAAATCTGGATATTTGGAGTTTGAAGGCAGCAATGCCGTTCCCAAGATTGACGAGAACACTGCAATCAGCGAACCCGGCACATATTACGTCTATGCCAAGACCGGCGAAACCACGAACTACAAAGAGGAACGGTCAACAACCGTGGAGCTTACGGTTAGCAACGATGTCGCTTCGGTGACGACGAGCGACGACGTGATCACCAACTATACCTCGCTCGATGACGCGCTGGATGCGGTGAAGGACGGCGATACCATCACGCTGCTAAGCGATGCGGCGGTCACTAGGTGGCATTCTCTCTCAACAGCGTTTACCCTGGAGCTCAACGGCAAAACAGCCACGACAAATGCAGAGCTCTATATTTATGCGCAGGTCATCGTCCAGGACAACAGCACCGGGAAAACCGGCGGAATGGCTGGCACCTCTCTTCTGAATGTGCAGTCGAATGGCGATCTGATCATCCAAAGTGGCACCTTCGGTGGACGAATCACGATAAACGATGGCAAGCTGACCATTAAGGGCGGAACCTTCAACCAAGAGGTAGACCTTCGTAGAGGCGATTCCGATTCCGTTTTCTTCTCCGGCGGCACATTCGCGAATATTTGGTATCCCAATTCCAGCGGTTCTTTCCTTGATCTACTGGCGGATGGTTGTGCCTTCTACGACAATAACGACCAACTCGTCAATGCCGCCAATAGCACAGGCGGATATTTGTACAACGTGAAGGTCAAAGAGCACCAGCACAGCTTTACCGACGGTGCGTGTGCCTGCGGCTACACCTGCCCGCACACTTCGGTAGACGAGAGCGGCGCTTGCGAGGTCTGCAAAAAGCAGTTCGCCGCCAGCGTGACGGCGGGCGAGTATGTCACCTATTATGATACCTTCGGCAGCGCGCTCTCTTATGCGACCCGGAACGACGGCTGCACGCTGAAGCTGCTGGCGGACGTGACCGGAACGACAGTGATGATCAATAATCCGTTCATCTTTGATCTGAACGGTCACAGCGTCGATGCACTGAGCGTGGACGCCAAGGCGACGATCAAGGACTCCGGTACGACGAAGGGCAGAATTGGTAAGGTGACGGTTTTCAATGAAAAGGTGACCGATCTGACCCTCGGTAGTCTGCTGGAGGAGGGCTATGCCTTCAAGTACGGAAACGGTTACTGGGCGAATGACAGTTACCTCCAAACAACAGAGGGGTCGTTTGTCACCGTTGAGAAGGCTCCTATCCAGAGCGTCAATGTGTACGCAAAGGACAAGAACAATCAGGAAATCTTGACCATAGCATATGGTGCGACGGGAGAGGTAACACTGGTCTCAAGCTGCAACCTGAGCGAAACGAGCGGAGAAAACCTCAGCTGCGCGTGGTATAAACTTACGGACGATACGGCGATCCCCCCGCTGGAAGGGGCGGCTGGCACGAGTTATAAGTTACCCGCCGATCTTCCTGCCGGGACGTACACCTACCGCGTCACCTTCACCAGCGACGGCTATTCCAAGAGCGCCGAGATCACCATCACCGTTACGCCAATCAGCCTTGTGGGCGCGACGGTCACAGTCAGTAACCTGACCTACAACGGCAACCCACAGGAGCCGACGGTCACGGTCAAGCTCGGTGATGAAACGCTGAGTAGAGATAACGACTACACCGTGCAGGTCGCGAAGCAGACCGACGCGGGCAGCTATACGCTGACTATCAGCGGTAATGGCAACTACACCGGCACAAAAACGGTAGAGTGGAAAATCCTGCCTAAAACCATAGCAAACCCGACTATCGAGGTTGGCTCTGGCGGAATCTATGACAAAACCGCTAAAACACCTTCCGTTGTGGTCAAAGACGATGATGCTACTATTCCTAATAGTGAGTACACAGTTTCTTACGAAAACAACACCAATGCAGGCACCGCTACTGTGAAAATTACGAACAAAGAAAATGGCAACTACACTGTTAATTGTAGCTCCACCTTCAAGATTCAAAAAGCGCCTGCACTGACACTAAAGACTATCAATGTAACAGCAACGGCGGGCGTTGCCAAAACTATCACCGTCCCGCTCACTGGTCTGATGCCTGAGGATGCGAACGTATCTGGCTATGTGACTGGTACAATGAATGGTTTCGGCCTGGGAAGCGGCGATAGCGTAGAGCCTCACCTCATTTATAATGTCACTGAAGACAGCACAGAAGGCACAATAACAGCCACCGTAACCATTAAGTCACAGAATTACGAAGACACGACAGCAACTGTCTCTCTTACTCTAACGCCTAAGGCAATCCCCGTTGGTGCCCCTACTCTGAGTAAATCGCTCCTGACTTATGGTGACAAATTAGGTGACATCACCCTCTCCGGTTCTATGATGGACGGAGAAGCAGCGGTCGAGGGCACCTTCTCCTGGGTATCTCCTGAGGACAAGCCCAGCACTACTGAAAAGTATGTTGCCATATGGGTATTCACTCCGAAGGATAAGAATACTTATGCAACCGTCCATGGTGAAACTAACATCACCGTCAACAAGGCTACCCCCACCGGCACCCCCAAGTACACCGCCATCACCACCAGCGGCAAGAAGCTTTCTGACGCTGATCTAACCACAGCGGGCAGCACCTTCTCCGTTCCTGGTCATGTGCAGTGGGTAGAGGAAAAAGAAGGTCAGCTTGTTAAGATGGATGTAGACACCGAGGTCAAAGCCAACACCTCCTATACCTGGAAGTTTGTCCCGACTGATACTGACAACTATAACTCCCTCACCGGCACCATCACGCTCTGGCACAAGTCCAGCTCCGGCAGTTCCTCCGGGGCGGTGACGCCGGGGACCAAGACCGACACGGTGAAGAACCCCGACGGGTCCACCACGAAAACGGAGACCAAGGCCGATGGGTCCAAGACGGAGACCACCACGGCCAGCTCCGGCGGCGGATCCACGGGGACCACGGTGACAAAGACCGACGCCAAGGGCAACACCACGACCGAGGCCAGCGCCAAGCTCAGCGACCGGGATGTGAAGGAGGCGCAGGAGAAGGGCGAAGCCGTAACCGTTCCCGTGAAGGGTATTGCGGCAGCGAAGGACGCCAATGCCGCCACAAAGATCAAAATCGACGTGCCGAACAACGCCAACAAGACGACCGTCGAGATCCCGGTGGAGAACGTCACCTCCGGCACGGTGGCCGTCATCGTCCATGAGGACGGCACGGAGGAGCTCGTCAAGGACAGCAAGCCCACAGAACACGGCGTGCAGCTGGAGCTCAGCGGCAGCACGACGGTCAAGATCATCGACAACTCCAAGACGTTTGACGACACCAAGGACCACTGGAGCCGGGACGAGGTGAACTTCGTGGCCGCCCGTGAGCTGTTCAACGGTGTGGGCGGCAACCAGTTCGGCGTGTCCCAGCCCATGACCCGCGGCATGGTCAATACGGTCCTGGCCCGCCTGGCCGGCGTGGACACCACCCCCGGCCAAGGGCAAGCCTGGTACGAGGTCGGCACCGACTGGGCCAAGAAAAACGGCATCTCCGATGGGACGAACCCCACCGCCCCCGTGACGCGGGAGCAGCTGGCCACGCTGCTGTACCGCTACGCCGGGTCTCCCAGTGTGAGCGGCACCCTGCACGCCGCCGACGCCGCCAGCGTCAGTGACTACGCCGAGGACGCCCTGCTCTGGGCCAATCAGAACGGCATCGTAAACGGCGTAGGCAGCAACACCATCGCCCCCAAGGACAACGCCCAGCGGGCGCAGGTGGCCGCCATGCTGGCGCGGTACCTGCAAAACCAATGATCTGATCCCCCTCTCTGAAAGAAATCAAGTAGGCGGCTCCCGAATTTCGGGAGCCGCCTACTTGATTTTGTTATCACGATCCGATCACGCAAAGCGCTGGATCAGGATCATTTGGCCCGGTACAGGAAGGTCACGATCTGCCCGCGGGTGCAGTCACTCATGGGGCTAAACGTGGTCTCGCTGGTGCCGGTGGTGATCTTCTGCTGCACCGCCCACTGGACGGCCTTGGCGTAATAGGCGTCGGCCTCCACGTCGGTAAACGGCATCGTGCCGCTCACCTCCGGGGACCCGGCGTTCCGATACAGGAACGTCACGGTCTGCCCACGGGTCACCGTGGCGTCGGGGCTGAACGTGGTGGCGGAGGTGCCGCTCGTCACGCCCTTCTCCACGGCCCACAGGACGGCGTCGTAGTAGTAAGCGTCTGCCTGCACGTCAGTGAAGGGGTTCTTCCCGTTCTCGACCTTGGGGGACCCAGCTGCCCGCCACAGGAACGTCACCATCTGGGCGCGGGTGCAGGAGGCATCGGGGCTGAAGGTCGTGGCGGAGGTGCCGCTGGTGATCTTCTGCTCCACGGCCCACAGGACGGCGTCGTAGTAGTAAGCGCCTTCCTTCACATCCACGAAGGGATTCTGTACCGTGCCGCCGTTCTGGGTCCACTTGGCGTAGACCGTGGTGTTGGCCGTCAGCTTCACGCTGGTCACGGCCTTGGTCAGCGCCTTGTCGCTGAACCAACCGGCGAAGGTGTACCCCGCGCGGGTGGGCTTGTAGGCAGCCAGGTCGATGGTCGTCCCGCTGTCCTTCGTGATCTTGTCGATCGCGCTGCCGCCGTTGGTGTCAAAGGTCAGGGTGTAGGTGCTCACTGCACCGCCTCCCCCGCCGCCGCCAGGCGTAGGCGTATTCTTATACCAGCCAATGGCAAAGGGAGACAGGCTATTCACATGGAAGGTAACTCCACTCGTTCCACCCTTGGCCGACAGATTCTCAACGGTTCCGTTTTCCAGCATGTGTGCAACGGAGTAATTGTAAGAGCTGTCCAGGCCACTTTGTCCAAGGGCACTATATGGAATCGTAATGTCGATCCCGCCCTGCGGGAAGTTGGCAGACGTTACGTCCTCCCAAACATCTGGATTAGATCCGGTCTTGATTTGCAGTTTGATGTCAAGATACGCAATATCCGAGCCAGAAACCGAGGAATGGATTTGCTTGCGCAAGGCAGACTTCAGCGCACTCTCTGTATACTCACTGGGAATCTGCAAATTCCCCGTTTTCGCTTGGTACTCCTTCATTTGGAAACTAATATCGCTGGTTACATTTGTGACCGTAACTGTGTAGCTTCCATCCGAATTGTAGACCACCTTTGCGTTCTCAGGAAGGCCCTGTAAGCCCATCGAGGCTTTTGTGGGAACGACTTTGAAGGAGACTGTGCCACGGTCGCGAACATGAGTATCATCACCGTAATCCGATGGCGTTCTTATAACGTCCTTGATCTCACACTCCGTGCCGTTTGCCGTAATCGTGTGTAGCTTGAGTGGTTCAAACGAAACCGTGACTATGGTTTTCTTCTCCAAGCTGCCGATCTCCAGCTTGTTGGAGAGGTTGCCCTCTACTGTATTGCTATCAATCTTCCATTCCTTGACCATGTAGTCATTATTAGGTGCAGCGGTAAACACCAGTTTCGTGCCGCCCAGAACAGGGGTTGTCTGATCGGGATTCAGCGTCAAATTTTCTCCGCCTGCCTTGGCGGAAAGGCTGCCATTGCCGCCCTCAACCTGGTAGCTGACAGTATAACGAACTGCCTCGCCGAATACTGCGGTCACAGTTTGAGTTGCTGTAACATTTTCTAATGTAAATGTATCCTTGTTTGCGCTATTGGGCTGCATGGTGTCATCCACCTTCCAGCCTGCCACATGGTAATAATTCTTTGGCTCTGCTTTGAAGGTGATGTTCTCGCCATAAGCTACGCTGACAGGATTTTCAGTGTGTCCCTCAACCGAAACGGTGCCGTTCGCACTGTTGTCTGCCTGATAGGTAATCGCATAATGGCTCGGAACGATGACTGCCGTTACCGTAGTTACTTCGTTCACCTCGACCTTATGGGTCAGTGCGCGGGTATTGGTCGTTGTGCCGTTCACCGTCCAGCCGATCAGGATATAGCCGTCCTCCGGTGCGGCGGTGAAAGTAACTTCCTCGCCGCCGGTAACAGCACTCAGGTTTTGCTTATTTGCCGTGATGCTGGAATGGTCCGGCTTGGTGATCGTTACCGCATAGGTACCGCGCGAGAACACCGGCTCGATCACAAAGGTGCTAACTGCCGGACTCATCGCCGCACCGTTGGGTACGGTCCATTGGAAGGACGTAGCGTGACTGTTTTGTCGCTCTCCGTTGACTTTCCAATCAATCAGGGTGTAGCCATCCGCCGGAGAAGCCGTAAAGCTCAGCTCCTCACCGCCGCGAATCGTTGCAGACTCTCCGGTATGGCCGGAAACCGTTACCGTACCGTGTTCTGCTGTCCATTTAACCTGATACTCGATCTGACGGAAGATAACTGTAATTGCCGCGCCAGTATTGCCGGAAGCCGCCGTATAGTTGAAGGTAGTTCCACCAGACTGCGCGTTACTTCCGTTGACGAGCCACTGATCAACCTCGTAGCCGGTGTCCGGCTGCGCGGTAAACGTTGCCTGTGCGTTCTCTGCTAGGGTAAATCCGCCCGTATATTCCACATTTTTATCCGCAACCTTGCCAGATGTAATACTGCCGTTGCTGCCCGCAGCAGCCGTCACTTTACTGCCGACCTGCATGAACTGAACGGTGACATTTTTAGCTTCCGTGATATTGGAAAGCGTAAGGGTGTTGGCCGTAATATTCAGGCCGTTGTCCTGCTGCACTGCACCGTTTACCTTCCATTCCTGAACGCGGTAGCCCGTATTCGGTGTAGCGGTAAACGTAACGTCCGAACCAGCATAAACCGTATTATTGCTTGTGAAATTGTCTACGTTATAGCCAGCATGAGCATAACCGTCTGCCGCCTTGCGAGAAACCTTCGCCTTCAGGCTACCGTGTTCTCCATCGCCGGTTGTGTCAATCGAGAAGGTAACAGTATACTCGCTTAGTTTATGCCACACCGGCGTAATTTTAACATCTGCTGTCAGAGCATCGGTAATATACTTATAGTCATCCCTGCCATCATTTCGGAATTTCGTGTCCGTGGTGTTGATCTGTGTACCATCGTTAAGCTTAATCCCCTCCACGACATAACCGACCTGAGGCTTGAGCAAAATCTCCAGTGCCGTCTGGTAATCAGCGTATGGATTGGGGGTTCCGCTCTGACCGTTCACCGTGCCCGTAACCGTCACGGTTCCCTTAGTGGTATCGGCATTCTCAATCGTCACCACCGGCTTCTTCACAAAGGTCGCCACGATGGTAGTATCCTTGTTAACGCCATTGATCGTAAAGTCGCCTGTGGTTCCCTTCTCTTTCCCGTTGCAGGTCACGCTCAGAAGCTGGTAGCCAGTCTCAGGCGTAACCACAACGCGCAGGCTCGTCGCTTGTAAAACCTTATCGCCAGAATTGATTTTTCCGGTTGTCTCATCTTGTCCAGCCCGATAAACCGAAATCGTTCCAGCTGTCGCTCCAGCGCTCTCGCTTGTGTCTCCATTCAACTTGGTTTCGGTCGTGATCTGGAAGTAGTTCGCAGTGCTGCACTTAACTGTCCATGTGTAGCCCTGGGACAAGTCAGAAATTGTCCATGTCTTTTTGCCGTTGGACAGAGTCCCGTCTGTCAATATCTTTCCGGTACTGTCTTTCCACTCCTCCACGATCAGCCCGGCCGGCAAAGTCAGGGTGACCGTCAGGTTATCGTGCTTGTTTGCGTTATAGGTATATGTTCCATTTGTAGGAGAAGGTTTCGTGTCTCCAAACGACACAGTAGCATCTTCGTTGACCAACGGCTTACCATCCGCATCCACCAACGAAATCGTCACAGGGCAATCCTGCACGTCATCCGTCAAAACAGTAACGGTCGTGTCTGCGCTGATGTTACTCAGGATATAGCTCGCACCGGTGTAGTTTTTCCCGTTTACCTGAACGATCTCCTCCGTCGTACCTCTGGTAATTTTCCAGCCTTTGATTGCTTTCCCGGACATGTTCGCCGTCAGCTGCACGCTCTGCAACGGGCTAAGGTTTCCACCGTATTGGAATGTTCCCTCCGTGGTCGTGCCATTCCAATAGTTGGCCGTTATGCTTCCGTCGTTATTCTGAACACTAAAGCTCAGTGTGTAGTAAACCGGCTTAAACTCAGCCTCTACCGTGTAGGCCTTATCAAGTGACTCCGACACCGTGTAGGTCAGGCTTGTATTATATGTGCCGTCGACTTGATTCAGATAAACAGGCTGATCGTTGATTGTCCACTTTGCTAATTTGTACCCAGCCTTCGGGCTTGCTACCGCGATCAGCTTTGATCCTCTCAGTATATCCATCGAAGTTCCATACACAGAAACCAGGTCATTGCTGTCTTTCAAGCTATACTTCAGCTCCACGCTGCCGTTACTGTTGTTGGTCGCGTTGGTCACTTTGACAACATTGTCTTTGATCTCATAGACCTGTGTATTGTCGCAGACTACGATGTAGTTTTTGTCAATGTCAGGTGTCGCAGTGTACGTCACCGTGATCCGGTACTCGCCAGCGGCCGTGGTGTTGATCCCAGCACAAGAGATGTCAACGTTGCCGGTTTGGTTTTGCTTTGTTTTTAAGCTAAAGAGGGCCTTATCTGTATCATTCGCAATCCCGACCGGCTCAAAACTCGTGTTTTTGGTATCTTTGTCCACCTTCGGCACGATCGTCACCGTTCTCTTATTCACCACGATACTCTTGGTCGCGGTGAGCGTTTCAGAGCCACTGGTATACGTCGCCGTAACAGTATAAGTCCCTGCCGCTGTGGGGGTAAACTTACCGTCACTACTAATCGTAGCCCCGCTCTCTTTCACAGAGTAGATTACGTTGCTCAGGTTCGTCTCCACACTTGCACTTTCGCTGTTCTTCGCCCCCTTCAGCAGCGTAGTCTTCAGCTCAATCGCAGCGTCCCCATAGGTCATGCTGTTCGGGCTGTCGATCATCAGCGTCTTTTGCTCGGGGACCACCACGTTGATCGTAATGGTCTGGCCCGAAACGGAACCCATGTACTTTTCGTTGCCCTCATACGCCGCCGTGATCGTATACACGCCCGCCGCCGTAGGGATCCATTCGGCTGTCGCCGTACCATTGTCTCCAATCGTCGCATCCACCGTCTTGCTGCCGTCACCGATCGAGTTGACGATTTTGAACACAACCTTGTCATTATCTGCCAAAATAGGTTCGCCTGTATTGTTATCTTTGAGGCTAGCGGTCAGAGTGACCTCAGTTCCCTTAACGTAGGTCTGAACTTCTTTCTTAACGTTTTCCTTTTGAGTCACCTGCTCCAGGTCTTCAAGGTCTACAACAGTACCACCTAGCGTTATCGTTGTCTTGGTATCAATATCCGCAGGATACTGTGTGACTGTCTCACCACTCTTAATTTGCACAAACCAGAACGTGATAGTAGTGTTCTCTTGTGTTGTCTCATCTGTTACAGTCGTGCTGCACTTGTAAACGGTAGTCGCATTGCTAGCATCCGTATACTTTGCAAGTACAGTGCAGTCCGCATATGTTGTAATAGAAGTACCGTCCTCGTCCTTGCTTGTATAAGTTATTGTTTCACCTTCAGTAGGAGTTTGCTTAGTTAAGCTACTAAATTGGATTGTTTTGATATCTACCTCCGTAGTAGCAACACCACCTACAGTCTTTGTAGTTTTAACGGCATACGTCAGCTGTACATTGGTTTCGTCTGGCGTAATAAGCGATCCTACCGTTCCATTATTACTAGTGTAGTACTTTCCATCCTCGTCAATATACACTATCTTTTCAGTAGTATCATCCTTAACTTTGTACTTTGTGTACGTTTTATTGTCTTTCGTTTCCGTTACAGGCACATCTGCTTCTTCATCTGTCATAACCTCATCTGTCTTCACATACGAAGCGTTCACCGTCTGATTGGTCTTATTACTCTCCAGCGTGGTCGCACTGTTCGCTTTACCGATCGTCAGGGTCACGGGTTCGCTGTAGATGTAGAGGTTGGCGTTGTAGAAAACTTGGCAGCGGTATTTTGTGCCGTCCATAGTGTCAGCCTGTTTTTCGTCTGATGGTACTGAGACACTGAGCGTCGTGCCCTTCCCTATATACTTCCATGTCTTTGTTGCGCTGTCATACCGCTCCCAGAAGTAATCCAGCGTTTGCGGATCTCCATTTTTGTCTAAATACTCCGCGTCAATTGTCGCAGTAGTTGTGCCGCCAGCATAGGTGGTGATTTTGCTTTCTGGTTGTTGGTTGATAACAAATTTGCCATTCGTATCTGTTAGCGTAGTCGCCACTACATTCGTGGAGTAGATACTTTCCTCCCCTGCCTGTGTGATATTTTTGACACAGTATGTATAGGAACTACCGGGAGTAACTCTCGTATCCGTATATGATTCCGCCGTACCGGGCACTCTTGCCCGGAGATACTTCGTGTTCGAGTCCGTTGTAGAAACCTGATAAATCTCATACGCTCCCGAACCAACCACAGGGTCCCAACTCAAAGTCACGCTATTGGCAGTAACTGAGTTCACTCGCAAGTTTTGGGGCAGGCTGGGCTTGGCGTGAGCGTTCTTCTGGCGATACTCCAAGACCAACACATCGTTGTTGTTCAACTTGGCCGTCCGATAGCCGAACTGCCAGGAGAGTGTATAGCCGTCTGCGTCTTTTGGCAGGTTATCTACCGTAGCAGAGTAAGATGTGCTATTCGATGTACTGACACCACCGCCCGCACTAGTCCCAAACCCGGCCAGCACGCCCACGGTCACACCACCGGCGCCAGCGCCAGCCTTGGCTTCAAACTCATAGTTGTACGCAAAGGTATGTGCATTACTTATCTCTGTGGAGGCTTCTAGTGAGATGTTGCTGCCTTCTGCCTTGGTCATGGTTTGCCAATCTCCGATGGGGTTGAATCCGTTGTTTACGTTCTCCCCATCATAGGTCAGAGGGTCGCCCGGCGTGCTGTTGAGGATGTTGCCACGAATCGGCTCCAAACCTTCAGTCTGTTCCGCGATTGCATCATAGTCATCCACGGAGAGGATGACCTTTGCCGGGTCCATCGGCACCATCACAGAACTCGGCTGCCAGCTGCCTTTGACTTCCATTCCCTTGTATATACCAAGCTCGTCTTCTACTTTCTTCCTATCTGCGTCCGAAATCGTTATACTAGCACTTTCGTTGTTATCTGAATCAACTTTATTTTTACCGCGTGTATTTCGTATATACTCGTCAAGATACTTGTTATATTCAACTTGATTGTCTGGTAACTTATATCCCGGTACCCAGGTCTCATACTGATACTCCATGTAGGGCACAGCATAGACAACGGCATAGTCATCCCCGGTGCTGCCACTGTAGGTGATGTTCAGTTCCTTGGTTTTTGTGTGCTCATAATCGTAGGTAAAAGCGTGTGTTGACTGCGCCTCCGCTTCAATGGAGGCGACCTTTACACCAAAAACAGAAAAGTCCTGTTCAAACGACACGTAAGTCCCTAACTTAAGGCTGCCGCCTGCGGTCCCACTGGTTCCGGACGAGCTTCCTTTACCATACGCCGTCTGCCCCTGGTTCAAATAATCCCGCGTATCCTGCAAATCCTGAAAATACGGCGCCGACTGCAGCACCGTCAGCACCTCCGGCTTCGTCCAGGTGACGGTCTGGCCCTTGTAGCGCATGAGCGTACTGTCATCGTCGCAGTCCACCGCCGCCAGCGAGAGGTATAGGCTAGCCCGGGCCTTGCTGCTGTCGCGGTTGTAGGAGCTTTCGTAGTTCATCACCTGCTCCTGGCCGTACCAGTAGCCGGAAGGCTGGCCTGCATTTGTAGGACCGGGTTGTTTCTTATTGATATACCCAATGTCATACCAATACCGGTCAGAGTCATCATGCTTCATGCCAAAGGCATACACGATCTGCTCCTGCCCGTTCCGGTTGCCATTAAAGTTCCCGGCCACCACGTTGACCACAAAGATCTCTTCCTTGTTGGCCTTGTTGCCGTTGTCCTTCTTATACTCCCGGTTGGTGGACATTTGGGTGAGGTCAGTCAGAGTAACATCGGACAGATTTTTGCTTGTGCCAAAATTTACACTGTACAGCCAGCCGCCCAAAAACAGCTGCTCCGCATGTCCCACGCCCTGCGTCGCCGCACAGGTCAAGGCCACCGGGGGGATCAGTTGATCCTTGTTATCCACAACACGATCCAGCAAATCAATTGTATGATTTGCCCTCTTCCAGCCACTGTTCTCAAAGTTGTTTTTGCTGTCACCCTTTACAACCATATAAGCAACATTCTCTTTTGAGCACTGTCCATTTCCATTGGCCGATATATAACCAGCGATAATCAATTCATCTTGATAATCTCCATCAATATCTCCTGTCGCAACATTTGCATAACGAATTCTCACCTCATTAACGAAGGGAGTCGCGTTTGCTGTTGGGTATAAAGTAATATTCTCTTTGGATGTTAACTTGGAGTCTTCAAGTGCATAGATTTCAACTTTGTTATCTTTTGCTGGATTGCTAGAGCCATAAGTCATATTCTCCGCGATGACCAGCTCGTCCTTGTCGTCTGCATTGAGGTCGCCAAAGGCCAGCGTGACAACAGCTGTTTTCAGTTTCTTGTATCTAGCATCACTTGATGTGCCCGTTGGCAGTGTTACGTTATGTGTTGCTATCGGTGACGATGACAAATTTCCTCCCTTAAAGGAATACACATATACCTTGTTTTGTGCATACACTGCGATCTCGTCGTAGCCGTCGCCGTCCATGTCGCCGGCGGCGATGTCGTACATGGCGTCGTATTCCCAGTTGTAGATGATGTTGGTTTTGTCATTTGCGTCGCCCCCGCTTTCGCTGGCGTTGCACACAAACTTACTGCGAACGTATCTCTTGTTCCCGCCCTCTACCTGGTAGATGTAGAGATACACCTGGCTGGCACTGTCGATCGTCATTTCGGCAACGTAGTTATCCTTACCAGTGTTAGGGGAGAAGGCTTCGGATTTGCTGTATTGGTAGGTAAGGTGCTTGTTGGCGGAGTTGATGGATTTACCAAGGTGATCATCATGCACGCCACCGGTCTTCGACCCATTTTCTGCAAACAGGGCGCCCTCCTTTTTGTTCCCATTTCCATAATGTACTGGCTGCTGATTGGGCCGCCAATAGTCCATGGCACCGTAGAAGTTCCTGGAGTTCGTCCAATTACCCTCGCAGTCATCTCTATACTCCATCGGAATATTATCCAGAATGCTCCACCCGTAGTGGATACTGCCGTTGAAGTTGACGTACAGCTCGTTGATGACGTTCGTGGCAACGGTGTTGCCTGGCTCTGCCTTGCCGTAGGGCTGTTGTCCCTTTGGCAGGGCTGATGTGTTCACATCCCGGCTCAGGCCAAGCGCGCTATAGGTGTTGGCCGAGAGCTTGGTTTCCGTTTTGCTTTCCTCCGCCGAGGCCCAGGTGGGGAGGGCCTGGGGGGCTAGGGTGAGGAGCATGGTGAGGGCCAGCAGCCAGCTCAACGCTCGTTTCTTCATTCCGTTTCCTCCTCTTTTTTCGTTCCGCTTTGTGTTGGGAATATAGTGATCCCATACTATCTGCCCTCCATTTTACAAAGAAATGGGAAGAGCCCCAGAAAGGTACCAAAATTGTTACCTTTCTGGGGCTCTGTCTCGTGATTTCTTCCGTTTTATGTGTCGTTCTCAGTTTGGCTCTCGTTTGACGAGGCACCGCTTTTTATAAAACGCAATGCCGTAGCACAGGATCTCGTCATATTCATCCCGGAAATCTTCCGCATACTGCCGCGCTTCGATCTGGCGCAGTGCCGCGTCACACGCCGCAAGCAGGTCCTCCGGAGACTTGGCTACCTTCGCCTCAAAAATCACAACGCGGGAATTTTCTTCATCGTAAACTACAATGTCGCTTCTCCCCTCGCCGTGCTCCCGGTTTGATTCTACGGAATAGTGGAAGCTGGCCAGCATGTTCATGCCCAGTGTTTTGCCGAAGCGCCGGGGGCGGGTGATGAGCATCACTTGGACTCCAGAAGTGTTCAATATTTCCCCGATCAGACCGGTTTTATCGATGTAATAGCATCCGCTCTTTCGGATCTTTTCGCAAGGATAAAGCAGCAGCGCATCCCCCGGCGAAAGCCGGTCGGGATGCGCTGTTGCTTTATGATGAGGTTGGGATCGAGGGTCAGTTTTCCTTGCTTTGCTCGATCTGCGGCGGCTCTGCCTTGCCTTGGTCGGCTTTCAGCCACTTGAACAGGCCCACCAGCATCCCCAGGATCACAAACAGGAACGGGATCGACAGGACGATGCACAGGGTCTTGATGGCGGAGAAGGGAGCGCCGGTGAAGAGGAACGCCATGGGGATCAGCACCAGCACCACGCACATGATGAGGCGGAAAGCCGTGTTGGGGTTGCCGTTGCTGTCCAGGGACTTGGACCCCGCCACGGCGATGGCGAAGGACGCCGAGTCCAGGGACGTCGCCAAAAAGCCGATGGTCACGACGGCAAAGACAATGGGCAGGACCACCTTGCCCAGGGGGAGCGTTTCAAAGAGGGTCATGAGGCCCGCCTGCATGTCCTCTGCTTTAGACAGCTCGAACTGGCCCGTCAGCTCGGCGTGGAGGCCGAAGCTGCCGTTGATGCCGAACATGATCCAGGTGCCTACGCTGATGCCGCCCAGGCAGCTCAGGACGACGGCCTTGATGGTCCGGCCCTTGGAGATCTTGGCAATGAAGATGCCCATGAGGGCGGCGTAGTTAAAGGCCAGGGTGAAGAGGAAGATGGTGTTGGCCTCCGGGAAACCGCTGTTGCCGATGGGGTCGGTGAAGAGGCTCATGTCGATGTAGTTCGAGAGCATCTTGCCGCAGCTGTAGGTGAAGTTCTTCAGGATGAACCCGGTGGGGCCAAAGATGAAGATGAAGGCCATGAGGCCGATGGCCAGATACATCGTCAGATCACTCAGCCGCTTCATGCCCTTTTTCACGCCCACAAAAGAAGTCAGGGTAAACACCGCGCCCACGATGAGCAAAACGATGAGGTTCACGGCAAAGCTGGCGTCCACACCGAAGACCTTGGAGATGGCCGCCGTGATGATCGGCACACCCACGCCCATGGACACAACGCCCACGCCGCCGATGATGCTCAGGATGGTCAGGGCGTCGATGATCTTACCCAGGGGCTTCTTATACTTGTAGTTCCCCATCATCTCGCCGCAGATGGCGCTGACCCGCAGGTGCGGGACTTTTTTCACATAGAAGCCGTAGGCCATGCACACGCCCAGCAGGACGAACACGACCTGCACGGCAAAGCCCCAGTGGAAAAACGCATAGGGCAGGGCATATTCTGCGGCCTCGCGGGAGTAAGGCTCCAGGCCGAAGGACGGCTCGGCCAAGTAGAAGGACCACTCCACGAAGGAGTAGTAGACGGCCGTAGCCGCCAGGGCTGCGCACATCATCATGGCGATGTAGCTGAACAGGGAGTATTCCGGTTTGCCGTCGCCCAGCTTGATCTTGCCGTACTTGCCAAAGGCCAGATACAGGCAGACGAACAGGCCGATGAAGACGAACCAGAGGATGGGAACGCCGAAGATCGCCGTGGCGTAATCGAAGATCACGTTGACCGCGTTGATCGTTGCATCCGGCTTCACGATCACCAGGGCTACGAAGGCCACGATGAGGGCCACGCAGGTGATGGAGATCGGTTTATCGATCACTGATTTTTTCATAAATTCTCTTTCTCTCATCGCGTGGATGAAGTGTTTTTTATTGAAGCGCACGCTCGATGCGGTCAAACGCCTCTTTCAGGGTTTCTACGTTGCAGGTGCAGGCGATGCGGATGTAGCCCTCGCCGCAGGCACCGAAGGCGTTGCCGGGCAGGGTCAGGACGTGGGCCTTCCGCAGGATCATGTCGGCGGCGTCCACGCTGTTCAGGCCCGTGCCCTTGATATTCACGAACAGGTAGAAGGAGCCCTTGGGGGGATAGAGCACGCTGAGCTTGGGAATGGCGTTGATGCGCTCGGCGGCGTAGAACATTCTTTTCCGGTACTCCTCGATCATCGGGGGCTGGATCTCTTTCCGGTAGCGCAGGGCATAGATGCCGGCCCGCTGGGAGATGGAAGGGGCGGTGAAGACCACGTTCTCGTTGACCTGCTGAACGATCCGGATGATATAGTCGGGGGCGATGATATTGCCCACGCGCCAGCCGGTCATGGTGAAGTTCTTGGAGAAGGAGTTCAGGATGATGGTCCGCTCCTTCATGCCGGGCAGGGAGGCGAAGGGCACGAAGGGGCTCTGATAGCTAAACGCCGTGTAGATGTCATCGGCCACCACGATGAGGTCATACTTCTCGGCGATGGCAGCGATCTTCTGCATGGTCTCCACAGACAGGCAGTTGCCGGTGGGGTTGCTGGGCGAGTTGATGAGCAAGGCCTTGGTCCGCTCGGTGATGAGGCTCTCCAGGCGGTCCACGTCGATCTGGAAGTCCTCCTCCTCATAGGTAGGCAACTCCACGGGGATGCCGCGGGCCAGCTCGATCTGCTGGGGGTAGGGGGTGAAGTACGGAGCCTGGACGATCACCTCGTCACCGTCGTCCAGAATGGACTCCATGACCAGGTACATGCCCTCGCAGGCGGAGGTGCAGACGAAGATCTCCTCGTCAGCCACGTCCATGTTGTACTCTTCCTTGTAGAACTTGCTGATCTCCTGGCGCAGCTCCGGGTCGCCGCGGAATTCCGTATACTTGGTGTGCCCGGCCTTTGCGTCGGCAAAGGCCTTGTCGATGATCCGCTCATGGGTGATGAGGTCCGGGTCGCCCAGGCTGAGGTTGATGACATCGTCAAAGGACTTGGCCAGCACGTCGGACTGACCCATGGCCGTGCTCTGGTCCTTCCAGTAGCGCTTGGCAATAAACTTATGCTTCATGGTCTCTCCTTCCCGGGCAGCTCAGCGAACGGCGCCGCTGTCCTTCATGGCTTGGATCTCTTCGGGAGAATACCCCATCGAGGTCAAAATTTCTTCCGTGTCCGCCCCGATGGTCCCGGTGGGCTGGTACTCCTTCCGGTCGTAGTCGCTGAACCAGATGGGCGGGTTGGGCATCATGACGGTGGTGTGGTCGGCGTCGGGATATTCGACGGGGACCATGTAGCCGTTCTCGATGGCCTGGGGGTCGCTGCTGACCTCATGGGACTTCATCATCACCTCGCAGGCGACATTATTGGCGCTGAAGTAGTCCCGCCACTCCATGGCGGTCCTGGTCCGAAAGATCTCGTTGCAGCGCTTGATGACATCCACGATGACACCGGTCTCCTGCATGGTCTCGATGGTGGCGCAGCGGGGGTCGTCGATGATCTCCTCAATGCCGTAGAGCTTGGCCAGCTTCTCCTTGTCCTCAACATATTCGTTGCAGTACACGCCGATCCAGCGGCCGTCCTTGCAGCAGTAGGTCTGGTTGAAGGGGTCGGTGGGGCGCAGGGGGTCGGGGTTCAGGTCCTTCCGGTCAAACTGGGTCTGGACCACGCCGATGGCGTTGCACCAGATGCCGCTGGCGAAGAGAGAGGTATTGACCTTCGTGCCCAGGCCCGTCTCCTTCTTGGCGTACAGGGCCATTAAGATGCCCGCCAGGAAGGAGGAGCTGGTGGCCATATCGCCAAAGGCATACGTCGGCAGAAAGGGGAAGGAGCCCTGGGTCTGCCAGTCGGCAATGGGGCCGGAGCGCAGCCAGAAGGCACTGATGTCAAAGCCGGGGTTGGAGGCCACCGGGCCCTTGTCGCCGTAGCCCAGGAAGTGGGCATAGATGAGGCCGGGGTTCCAGGCCTTCAGCGTCTCGTAGTCCAGGCCGTTGCGGAGCAGGGACTTTTCCCGGACGTTGGTGATGAACACGTCGGCGTCCTTCAGCAGGTCCATCAGAATTTTCTTGCCTTCAGGGGTCTTGAAGTTCAGGGAGAGGAACTTCTTGTTGCTGTTGTGGATGGTGAACAGGGGGTTCAGGTCATCCTCATAGGGGGTGAACTCATGGGTACCGGCCAGACGCATCACGTCGCCGTCCAGCGTCTCCACTTTGATGACCTCTGCGCCGTAGGCACACAGGACACGGGCCGTGGTGGGGGCGGCCACCACAGTGCCCATCTCTACGACTTTTACGCCCTCCAGGGGCAGCTTCTTCTGCGCCATTCTCTTGCTCCTCTCGTTTCGTCCGGTCCTACCGAAAGGCCGATAGATACTCTACTTATTAAATATTAAACTAAAAATTACAGCTGCTTGCGGGCCTCGTCTGCGCCGCGGTCAAAGCACTGGGCGTTCTTGGGGTTGACCTTGCCCTTCTTGCCGAAGTAGTGCTCCACGGCGTGGCGCATGGCGGCCTCGTCGTACAGGTCGGAGGCGCAGGCCAGGGCGCCCAGCATGACGATATTGGTGCCCTTTGGGTTGCCCAGCTCGTCGGCGATGGTGGTGGCAGGGACCTTGATGACTTGAATATCGTCGCGGTAGGTCCGCTCGTCGGGGACCAGAGAGCTGTTGACCAGCAGGACGCCGCCGGGCTTGAGGCGGCTCTCATAGGTGTCGATGGCGGTCTCATTCAGGGTGTAGACGATATCCGGCTCCAGGCAGAAGGGGCTGGGGATCTCCTCGTCGCTGATCTTCACGTCACAGTTGGCGGCACCGCCGCGCATCTCAAAGCCATAGGAAGGGTACCAGGAGACCTGCTTGTTGTCCTCCATACCCGCGTCGGCCAGGATCATACCGGCCACCAGGACGCCCTGGCCGCCGAAGCCGGAACAAATCACTTCGATCATTACTTGTTACCTCCCTTGTCGACAAACTCGCCCAGGGGCAGGGCCTTGCTCTGGGTGGTGCGAATGAACTCCATGGATTTCTCCGGAGACAGCTTCCAGTTGGTGGGGCAGGGGCTGAGGACCTCGATGAGGCAGAAGCCCTCGCCGTTCATCTGCTTGGTCAGGGCCTTCTCGATGGCCTTCTGGGTCTTCATGATGTTGGGCACGCTGTCCACAGAACAGCGGGCCAGATAAGCGATGTCCGCCTGGCCCAGGAGCTTGGCGATGTCGACCATACTGCCGTTTCTCTCCGCCGTGCGGCCGAAGGGAGAGGTGGAGGTCTTCATACCCATGAGGGAGGTGGGAGACATCTGGCCGCCGGTCATGCCGAAGACGCTGTTGTTGATGACCAGCGCTAAAATATTCTCATTGCGCATAGCGCAGGAGATGGTGGACTCGATGCCGATGCTGTACGCAGAGCCGTCGCCGGGACGGGCGATAAGCAGGGCATCGGGACGAGCCCGCTTCACGCCGGCGGCGGTGGCGATGACACGGCCGTGAGCGCCCATGATGGAGTTGTAGTCCATGGCGTACTGGCCGAACTGACCGCAGGCCACGTCGTCCACGGTGACGATGCGGTCACCCACGCCCAGCTTGTCCGCTGCGTCGGTGATGATCCGGCAGATGATGCCGTGGCCGCAGCCGGGGCACCAGGAGGCCTGCTGGTTCAGATCAATATGTTTAGATACTTTGTAGTTCATCGTCTGCCCCCTCCTTAATACTTGGCCAACATTTCTTTGGCCTTGGCCACGATCTTGTTCTCGTCGATCAGGTGCCAATACTCGCCATAAAATTCCACGGGATGCTTGTTGCCGTCGGCCAGGATGATGTCGTCCGTCATCTGGCCCAGGATGTTCATCTCAATGTCCAGGAAGGCTTTCACCTGGGGGCCCAGGGCCTCGAAGGCCTTCTTGGGGTAGGGCCACAGGGTGATGGGGCGGATCAGGCCCAATTTCATGCCCTCTTTCCGGGCGCGGATGACAGCAGACTTGGCCACGCGGGAGCTGATGCCGTAGGCCACCAGGACGATCTCGGCGTCCTCGGTCTGGACGGACTCCCAGCGCTGCTCGTTGGCCTCGATCTCGTTGTATTTGTTGACCAGGTAGATGGGGTACTCGTCGTTGCCCAGGTCCCAGAAACGGTTCCAGATGACCCGCTGTTTCTCCCCGTCCTTCCGGGGGCGAATGGCCCAGTCGTAAGTATCAATGTCGTGCTCCTTCATCTCAGGCAGCTCGACGCTCTCGATCATCTCGCCGATGGCACCGTCCGTGGCAATGATGACGGGATGACGGTATTTCTCGGCCAGGTCGAAGGACATATAGGCCAGGTCAGCAGTCTCCTGGACGCTGGCAGGGGCCAGGACGATGGTGCGGTAGTCGCCGTGGCCGCCGCCGCGGGTGATCTGCCAGTAGTCGC
>OMNT01000654.1_pt1 | contig 35543 bp, 22 predicted proteins | sample 1672551 | NCBI WGS metagenome assembly OMNT01 (sample SAMEA3136698, study PRJEB25190) | human gut metagenome | reverse complement strand
TTGAAAAAACAACTTCCGCAAAAATGTTCCTCATGTCTACTTTTGAAAAAGTAAATTAAAAATAAATATTTTTCGTGTCTACTTTTCTTGACTGCTACACTTATTGATGCGGTTAAAAGAAAAAGTGTCAATTTATAATCGCATTTCCCTTGAAAAAGTGTCGCACCATAGGTATAATAACCTTGTAAAACGCACAGGATAGATGTGGAGGTGCTGATGATGCTAAAAAGGAAAATTGAAAAAGAGATTATGCACTGGATCGAGAGCAGCGACAAGGCTTTGCTGATCTATGGTGTCCGTCAGGCGGGAAAGACATTTATTATTCGGGAGTGTCTGAAAGCGGCGGGGTGTGACTATATCGAGTTCAATCTCATACGGCAGCCGGAAATTGTCGAGATTCTGGCCGGTGCAACAAGCATTGATGACCTGATTCTGAAGCTATCCCTGTACAGCGATCAAAAAATTGTTCCCGGTAAGACCGTCTTTTTCTTTGATGAGATTCAGAAATACAAGGAGATCGCCACGAAGGTCAAGTTTCTCGTTGACGATAAACGATTCCGGTACATTCTGTCCGGCTCCCTGTTGGGTGTGGAGATCGTGAATCTGAAATCCGCACCGGTCGGCTATTTGCAGACGCTCAATATGTACCCGCTGGATTTTGAAGAGTTCCTGCAAATCTTCCATGTCGGCCAGCCCGTATTGGATACGCTGCGGAAGGCGTTTACATCCAAAACGCCCGTAGAGGAAGTCATTCACGACAAAATCATGGAGATGTTCAATCTCTATCTGATTATCGGCGGGATGCCTGCTGCGGTGGAAAAATACCGGACGACCGGAAGCATTGATGATGTGATGGATGAACACAGAGCGATCATCGAGCAGTACAAGCTGGATTTTACGCAGTATGAAGCGGAAAACCGCAAACTGCTTCTCACGCACATTTATGAACTTATCCCGGCCGAACTGAATGAGAAGAACAAACGGTTTATGATTGCGGACATCAAGAAAGGACTGCGCTTTGACCGGATCGAGGACAGCTTCACCTGGCTTTGGAAAGCTGGTGTTGCTTTGGGTGTGTTCAACACAACGGAACCTACGGTGCCGCTCATGCTGAATGAAAAAAGCACGCTGTTCAAGCTGTTCCTGTCAGATGTGGGACTGCTCACCACCTTATACGGAAAAGCCTGTAAGCTGAAAATCGTCACCAAAGAGAAAGATATCAACAAAGGTGCCGTCTATGAGAATGTGGTAGCTCAGGAACTTTATGCCCACAAATATTCCCTGTATTATTATAACAGCAAGAAAAAGGGGGAACTTGATTTTGTTGTCGAGCAAGCAGGGCGGGTACTCCCCATTGAAGTGAAGAGCGGAAAGGACTACGAAAAGCACTCGGCACTGGACAATGTGATGGCGGTTCCGGAATACGGGATTCAGGAAGCCTATGTATTCACGAATGATAATGTAAAGACTGACGGAAAGCTGACCTATCTCCCCATTTACATGGTCATGTTCCTGCAAGACGAACCGATTGGGTTTATCGATATTTCTGTGGATAAATTCAAACTGTGAAATACCAGAACGGCAATGGAAGCGCTCCGTTCCCTAAAAGGGATGCGGGGCGCTTCCATTATATCCTTTCCTGCGCCAATGCTTCTGCCTGAGCGGATATGGGACTGCTCTTATGTTTCACGCTGGATATAAATCGTTTTAGAGGTACAGGTGTTTGAGCTTTTAGCTGCCCAGAGCGTTTGCCGCCATTATTGGGGACTTCCTTGCGATGCTGATCGAAATGGAAGTAGCGAAATGAGATTTGTTTTCCATGGTTGATGGCCGTATTGATGTTATCTACCAGTTAGTATATCTGCTCATTGAACGACTTGACCCGTTCGGAGACATACAGATTGCTTTTTAACTCCGCAGCCTGGTATATGCTGCTCATCCGGGAGAGCTTTTCGATAAGCTCTGCGCTTTTCTTGGCTGTAATAAACTTAGAGGATTCCACGGCATCGATCAGTAGCTTCAATTCCGGCAGCGTAAGCAGATGACTGCTCAAAGAATAGCGATTTTCCCGGCTACGCTCCTCCTCAATGTCAATGCCAATGTCACAGAGCTTCTGAATATCCCCGGGTATAGTCTTCCGGTCGCAGCGAATATCATTCTCCCGCAAGTATGTAAGGATATCCCCGGTCGTGGCATAATGCTCAGCATCTGTTTTTAGCCAAAGATATTGCAAAATATATAGGAGTCTGCTCTTAGACTCAGCCATACATCCACCCCATTTTATCAATTCTTCTGTGATTATAGAAATGGCCTCCCCTGCTTGCGATAGGGTCAAGCTGGGGAGGTCATTTCATATCCGGGTTATTTCCGTGTACCACTATGATTTATTGTTCCACCGGGAACTTTGTAATGTTGCCTAGGTAATACTGGCAGACCATCATGGCGTCGGAGACATCCATGGTGCCGTCTCCGTTTACATCGGCGGCTTTTTTCTGCGTATCTGTCGGGGTAACATTGCCCAGATAGATTTGGCAGATCAGCATGGCATCGGAGACATCAATGATGCCATCTGCATTTACATCTCCATATTTGACTGCACTCTGATCTGCAATGGTCAGGGTCAGGGTGGTCATGGGCTTGTCACAATGGACGCCGTATTCCATCTCCAGGGTGTCGCTGTTTTCTCGGTTTTGGTACATGGCGTAGGGGAAGGTGATCTGGAAGTCGGTATCACTGGCCTTCAGCGGCTTATCGGACCAGGTGACATACTTTGTCACATCGCGGGTCATGCCGTTGGCGTAGTAGGCCGTTACCTGCATACCGGTGGGGTCGAAGGTGTCTTTTACATTGTAGGTCGTCTTGTCCGGCAGCTTCGTGACCTCGATGCGTTCAATGGTGCTGCCCACGGCCATCAGGTAGGCGGAGTCGTTTTTGAAGTAGATCGTGCCGTACTCATCCATGATGGGGCTGCAAATGGCATACTGGGCCTGTGCGCCGCTGGGCGTGAAGATGTTGTAGGGCGTCGTATAGGTCTCCGTCTGGCCGCTGGCCGTGTAGGTCTCCATGGTCTTCAGAGACACCTCGGTTTGGCCGGGCTTGTCCTCCAGCACCCGGAGCTTGCCGGGGGTGAAGTTATCGAAGAAGTACACATAGACGCAGCCCGTCTCCTCCATATAGGCCGTGGTTAGGACACCGCTGGTCTGGGGATAGCCGTGGGTGCGTACCGTATAGGCAATCTCCCAGTTGGGGATGTCGATGACCGTAAGGTTATGGCCACTGTATGCGCCGAACTGTGCCGTGCCGGAGATGCCGATATAGGCCCGCCCATTGTAAATGGTGGGTGTGCAGGTGGACATGGCGGGATTGGCGGGATCGTCCGCATAGTTGTAGAGCTTCAAGGTGCGGACATCCTCAATGGTACCCTTTTCGTCCACAGTGGCCTCGTAGAAGTAGCCACCCTTGCTGGTGAAGTAATACTTGCCGTTGTAATGGGTGATAGAGCTGCGGATGTCGCCGGTCACATTCATCTTGTAGGAGGACAGCAGTTCGCCGGTCTTGGGGTTAAAGGACAGCAGACTGGGCTTGCCGGTGGTGTAGCCGGAAGCGCCGTCATCCGTGCCGATCAGCAGGAAGTCGTCGCACACATAGGCACCGGCCCAATAGAAGCCGCCCTTGCTGGTGTAGTACCAAGTGGGGAGCTTTTCTTCCATCGTCTGCGTGGGGTCCTCGTCGGTGGCGCTCAAGCACACATAGTGGGCCTCGTTGATCTCGCCCACCCAAAAACCGGTGTAGATGTAGCCATCGTGATAGACAATAGAGCTGTTGGGCTGACCGCCGATGGAGTCCCGATAGATCCACAGGGAGTCCAGGGTATTGGCGTCGAACGCTTGGATCGTGCCGTCAGACAGGCCCACGAAAATCATGCCGTTGGCGTAGGTGGGCGGGTTGATGGCGAAGCTGGAGTTGTGATCCATGGGCTTATCAATGAGAATTTCGCCGGAGATAGCATCCACCTTGTAAATGCGGGAGCCGGAGTAGGTGTAGATGGCACCGTCCACCAAAATGGGGCAGCCGCAGGCGTTCACATCGTAGCCGGATCCAATGGAGGTAGCCCAGTACAACTCGGCATCCTTGGCGTAGACCGGCGTCGTGTAGTCCACCACACCGTTATTCTCATTGTTTTGGCGTAAGTGGGGCCACGCAGAATCGAAATTGATGAGCTTGTCGTTGGCTGGAGCCTTCTTTAGCGTGATGGTCAGCGTGCCGTCCTTGTCGGGAGCGGTGTAATGCTCCACCTTCTGGCCGATGTACCCGGCGCAGGTGGTAGTGTAGGAATAGCTGGCACCGGGGGTCAGGCTGTAGGTGCCGTTTTTCTCCACGATGCGCTTGCCGTTCAGGTCGTTGGTCAGGAACACCGTGGCATCCGCCGGGGTCGTTTGGATGGTCAGTTGGATGGGGTCACTTTTCTGAACATGGACGGTATAGGTCAGCTCAATGCTGCCGGTATCTGCGTGGCAGACCTGTACCGAAATATCCTCATTATAAAGGTCTGTGTCCAGGACCGCTTCCGCGCCGGCCAGCGTATCATAGCGTACGCCGTTGACCTTGGCATAGTACCCGCCGCAGCAGGCGGTGTCTGTGCTGCTGTTGGGATAGGTGCCGGAGAGGTAGAGAGCGGCGGTCTCCCGGTCTACCTTAACATAATAATCCGTGGTATCTCGATCAAAGCGGGCCGTTGCGCCCTTTGGAGTTACAAAGGACAGTGTCTCATCCTTTGTGGCAATAGTCAGGCTGGACAGGTGCAGCTGCCGCAGCAGCTGAATATCGTAGTCCTGATAGTAGGTAGTGCCGTTTTCTGTCTTGGAAATGCGGATCGTCACCGTCTGGCCGTAACCGGCCTTGGCCACGGCGTAGGTCAGGCTCTGAGCAAGACCCGTTTTGCTGACAGGCGTTGTGATCGTCTCCATCCGTGCGAGATTATGAATCTCCGGCACGGTGCTTTGGGTCCGATACAGCGCCGTCACGGTTCCGGTTGCCGTGGCCTGCATGGCAACGGAGCTGTTGCAGTCGGACACCGTATAGTTGTAGGTGTGGTCTGCCGCCGTGAAGGTCTTGTCGGCGGCGTAGGCGATCCGGCTGGAAGCATAGGTGCCGTTGTAGAATGCCAGATCGGTCAGCCAGTCGGTGGTGACAGGCTCCGGGACGGACACATTCAGTCCGCTGGAGGCCGTGAAGGTGATCTGCGTATGATACCAGGTGTTCTTCGTGGCGATGCAGGTATAGCTCTCGCCGGGGACCAGGTGATAGATCCCGTCCACCGGGGCAATCTCGGAGCCTGCTCCATTGATCACCTGCACCGTTGTTCCGGAAGGCGCAGCCAGCGTCACCGGTACGGAAGCTACCTTCTGAATGTGGAGGGTATAGGTGCTCTGCTCCCCGTTGGGCGCTGCTACCTGAATCATGTGATCCTGCGTGTCTCCGGTCAGCTGCACCGCCCCGGTTCCGGTGACGGTATAATCCTCACCAAATGGTGCGGCGTCAATATCCACAGTGGAGGACACGGTTTTTAGGCTGTACTCCCGGGTGTTGGGCGCAAACTCCAGGGGCAGCTTGGTTCCCTCCGCCGTGGCTGCCAGAGCCTTCAGCGTGGGCACACGGGTCACGGTGACATCGTAGGACTGAATCTGCGTGTAGCCGTCCGAGCCTGTATACTGTGCTTCCAGCGCGAAGGTCTTGCCCTCCATGCCAGAGGTCAGCAGATAAGTAAGAGATGTGGCTGTGCTGTTCCAGCTGCGGGATGTGCCCGACATATCCTTGCCGTTGGTGCCGGTATAGATGGTGCGGAGCCTGGTGGTCTTGGTATTCGGAACATTGCCCATCGCCGCATTCAGATACACGCTGCTCAGAGCATTGGCTGTATCCTCGATCCAATACTGCGCCGTGTGGTTTGCACGGTTTTGTGCAGCGCGGTAGGGTTCCTGATCGACATCCAGCAGCCGGATATTGCCGAACCACTCGCCGTAGGGCAGGGTCGCAGAGACCTGGGCGTCGGCGGAGACCGTCAGCGTTCCCTCTGTGCGGTTATATCCGCCGTCGGACACACAGAACTTATAGTCGCCGGCGATGACTTGGACGCTGCCGGTGCCGGTGGTAACATTGCCATAGACATCCGTAAGGGAAAGGATCGGTGCCTCCACCGCATTGCCGTTTTGGGTTGCTGTGGCGGAGACGGTGTATTTGGTCCCGTCCAGAAGGGCCGCATATTCGGCAATGGCGTCTTTCAGGTTTTTCAGCAGAGGTCCTGCCGAGTCGGCAGTTGCCGTCCGCAGGCCCTTCAGCGCCGCTGCGTAGGCATTGGCGGCTGCCGGATAATTCTGCACATGGTTGGTCATGTCCAGGTAATCCGCCATTTGGATAATCAGCTGGATAGCTGCGTCCGAATAAGTCGAAGATACATGGAAGCAAAGGGCCTTGACGGAAGAAGCCGGAGCGTCCAGCTTGTAGCCGCCCTTGTCATAATAGAGCAGATAGTTGGCGGAAACGCCGTTGATCTCATAGACGAATCCGTTTTCCAGGCCGACAAAGTCAATATCTGAATCCGCCAGCGCCTGTTGAATGGTTTGTCCAGATTTATACTGGATACGGGTCGGCTCCACGATGGTGCTGTTGGCGTTCATAGCCACAAACACGAAGCTGCCGGCGTACTCTTTCTCTGCGGCCATCGCCGTGACCGGCATGGCGGCAGAGAGCAGAAGCACCAGACTCAGCAGCAGAGCCATTACTCTTTTGTGCATTTTCCTTCCTCCTTTTTTTCAATACAGGCAGTTCCATAGCCGGTACCGTATTTTCTCCCAGGTTGTCCAGCTGCCCTTGCAGGCATCCAGTACACGCACGGCAAACGAGTCAATCTTTTTGCGCTGTTCCGGGGTCATCTCCTGGGTGCTGAACAGCGCCTTTTGATTCAGTTCTGCGGCCTCCGCAGCATCCTCCGGGAACTGCACCGTACTGTGGCGCAGCAGGCAAACGGCATAGCCATAGCGCATGGCAATGGCCTCCCGGTCGTTTGCGGCGTCGATAGCGGCCATCTTCTTCCGAAACACCCTGCGGCGATGGAAAATGCACCCGGCCAGCAGCAAGATCAGCAGCAAGGGAAGAAGCAGTAGGTAGTGGGCATTCAGTGAGAAGGTAAATCGGTCCTGCTTGTGCTCGTTGACCTCCTCTGGCTGCTCCACCTCTACAAATTGCTGGGTGTTGTTCTCATAGGTATTCTCATCCGGGCTGTCGCCGCCCAGGGACAGTTCCTCGTCGTCTATGTAGCCGGGAGTCACCTCGAACGGCACAAAGCCGACACCGCTGACATAGTATTCCGCCCAGGCGTGGGCGTTTTCTTCCGTCAGGGTAATGGTCTCACCGGCCTTGTAGCGGGCGGCATCCTCTGCCGAGAGGTAATACCCCTCCACATAGCGGGCCGGAACGCCCATGTAGCGCAGCATCAGCACCGCTGCCGTGGCGTAATGGACGCTGTAGCCGTGTCCGCTGCGCTCCAGCGTATATTGCAGGAAGTCGCCGCTGCCGTTCATGGTCCGGGCAGTCTCATCGTAGGTCATGGATTCCCGTAGATAGTCAAAGATGATGGTGCGGATGTCGCTGATGGTCCGGGTCTGGGTGTCCAGCTTCAATTGCCGCTGGAGGACGGCCCAGCTGTCCTGGGTCATTTGCAGGTCCACGGCCCGGAGATAGTCGGCATATGCCTGCTCCTTGGATAGATAGGTCTCGATGTTTTCCCGGCCCTGGGCTGTGGAGAGGTTCCGCTGGATCTGATACCAGTCCGGGACGCTGCCTTTCAGATAATACAGGCTCTCTGCCGGGGGCAGATTCGTGTCCCCGATGCGGTCCGCTGCCAGCGTTTCGCTGCCGTAGACGGCGTAGGGGTAGTAGCCGTGGGCGGAACAGGCGGAGAGATTTCGTATAGTCATGGACAGCGGTGTGGCCGTTTCCGTATAGCCATCCGCCAGTGCAATTTGACTCTGGCCGTAGAAACCCGCCTCATGGAGCCAATAGAAAAGGTCCTCATATTGGGCGGTTTCTTCGGTATCGGCTGCTTTCCAGCCGGTGCCGGTGTAGGTGTCGTAGACCTGCCCACGCAGATACACCTTTTCCGGCTGCTCCATTGTGACTTCCAGCGCCGGGGTGTCGCTTTTATTCCAGGCGGGTAAGTTCTTGAGGTTTCCTTCCGGCATGGAATTGGTATCGCTGTCGTAGTGCCGCTGGTGAAGCTGGGTTTGCATCGTCTCGACCATGTCTGTATTCAGCTTGTCTTGGCAGGACAGGCCAATCAGCAGACACAGCGCTGCACACAGGACCGGCAAAATCAGCTGCGCCGGAACGCCTGCAAGGGCTTCTCCCTCTGCCGTGTGCTGCACCATCAGCAGCACCGTGCCAATAATCAGCAGCCCACCGCCGATGCCTATGGGAAACAAGCCCAGCAACAGGGCTGCATAGCAGGGCAGCAGAATCGGCAAGGCCAGCAGCATCCGTCCGCTCCATGCGCTGCGGCTGAGAAGCAGCGACACCGCCAGTAGCAGAACCGTTACCGCCAGAGGCAGAAATTGGGCATCCGCTGCCGCAAGGTCCAGGTAGATCTTCCCGGTCTTTTTCGTCAGCAGGGTCAGGAAATCATTTGCCAGTGTTCCAAAACCGGGTAGGACAAACTTGTTCAGTGCCAAGCTCAGAAGAAGCAACACGCCGATGCCCGCTGGAACGAGCCAGTTCCCGATTCTGGTTTGGTATACTATCAGCAACGCCGCCTGCGCCAAAATCGCAGCTGCTGTCATGGCCCACCATGGGTAGGGAACAGAGGGAAATGCAGCGGTTAAAAGCAAGCAGAAGCCCACCGTCAGAACGGCACAGACCACCCAAGCGCCCCAGGGAAAGTGCAGCTTTTTCTGTACCGTTTCGGTGACAATCCACTGGAGTCCGTTTTCATTTTTTCGCATGATGGGTTAAACCTCCAGTCGCTGCATAGCCTCGGAATAATTCTGCGGGGCAAAGGTGGTCGCACCGGGGTACTGTTCTTCGGTACAGAGGATGAAATGCACCCGCCCGTCCGTGAGCAGCTGTTCTTCCGGCGCTGTGCCGAAACAGAGAATTCGGCTGTAACCGTCAGTTTTGGGCAGGCGGCACTCAGCGCTGCCCCTGGTCTTTACTAGAGCCGGGATAGCCTGCAAAAGCTGGTTTTCCTCTGAAATGTCCTGGACCTGCAGATCGTCCCGGTCCGTCCAGCACAGGGTATAGGGTACACCACTTTGCAGCAGTGCCATGCCTGCGGAGGACACGACCTCCGCCAGTGCGTCCATCTGCTGGGGGTTACCGCCGGTGCGCTTATCCCAGAATACCAAAAGGGAACGGCTCTCCGGCTGGCTGGCCTCTTTCAGAATCAGCTCATCTAACTTGGAGGACAGCTTCCAGTGAATTTGCCGGATGTCATCGCCGGGGCGATACTCCCGGAGCTGGTACACCTCGCTGCGGTCCTCACCCCGTCGATTGGAAGTGCCGTCGTCGGCATAGGCCGGTCGGGCGGTCATGTCCGCCTCCATTGGATACAGGTCCGGGAGGATGGTCAGACGGGCATCCGCTTTCACGAGGGCCTTCATGGGAAGCAGGCCCAGATAGTCCAGCAGGGTAAACCGGCCGATCTGCACATACACTCTGCCGCAGAAGCTGCTTTGCAGCAGGACGGTTTGGCTGCTTTCGCCCTTGGCTCCGATGCTGCCGGTCAGCGTCACTGTCTGATTTTCCTCAGTGAGATCATTGCGGATAGAGACCTGACAGCCATAGCGCATTACGGGCAGAAACGCTCCGTTGCGGATACGCACCCGACAGCTGACTGCCGTGCGTTTTGCCGCTGTGGCCGGGGTCAGAATGTCCGCCTGCAGGTGCCTGCGGACATAGAAATTGACCGCCCAGGAGGCCAGCGGCAGCAGGAGCAGCAAACAGAGTCCGGCCAGCGCCCAAAAGGAGCCGCTTGTAAGAAGCAGTGCCGCCAATGCCAGCAGCAGGAGCAGATAACACAGGGCACTGCCTAAGATCGTTTTTTTCATTTGCTGGAAAATTCCCGGATATCCGGCTTCTGGACGGAGGTAAGTACATTTTGCAGGATCAGTGCCGCTGTATAGTCCTGGAGCCGCGCCTTGGAGTTGAGGATCAGACGGTGGACGCACACATCCGGGAACACGGCGCACACATCGTCAGGGATCACATAGTCCCGGCCCTCTAAGTAGGCGTTGGCCTTGGCCGCACGGGTCACAGCCAAAGCGCCACGGGGACTGACACCCAGGGTCACATAGGCGTTGGAGCGGGTCAGATCCACCAGCTCTGCAATATAGTCATAAATTCGGTCTGCCACATGGATATTGCTGACCTCTGCAATGAGCTTTTCCAGCTCGGCAGGGGAAGTCACTGTCTGGCAGGCAGAGAGCGGGTCCACATGATGGCGATCCTTCAGCAGTGCCGCCGTGCTGGCCCGATTGGGATAGCCCATGCTCAGTTGGAGCATGAAACGGTCCAGCTGGGATGCGGGCAGCATCTGCGTACCCGCAGAACCCACCGGGTTTTCCGTTGCCAGCACGATAAAGGGCTTCGGCAGGGGCCGGGTCACGCCGTCCACGGTGACCTGCAACTCCTCCATAGCCTCCAGCAGAGCGGATTGGGTCTTGCTGGAGGTACGGTTGATCTCGTCCGCCAGCAGCAGATTGGTCATAATGGCTCCGGACTGATATTTCAGCTTGCCGTCTGCCTTATCGAATACGGAAAACCCGATAATATCCGATGGCAGGGTGTCGGAGGTGAACTGGACACGCTTGGAGTCCAGACCTAGCGTTTTGGAAAATGCCTTGGCCAGCGTCGTCTTGCCTACGCCGGGGACATCCTCCAGCAGCACATGGCCCTGTGCCAGGATGGCCAGCAGCACCTTGCGGACGATGTCCTCCTTGCCCAAAACGACCTTGTTGACCTCTGCCTGAATTTGATCTGTCAGCTTGTTCATGCTTTTTTCCTCTTTCTGCCGATGATGTAGATCGCACCGGCGGCGATTACGACTACCGCACCGATCACGGCGCAGATGATGATTCCGTTTGTGCCGAATGCCTCACGGGGCGCTTGAGTGCCGTCAAAATGCAGCACCCACGGCTGCCCGGACCGCACACGCTGCAAAGCCACTAAGGCCAGGACGGATTGGGCCGTTGCCAGGCCGTCGCCGGCCCCCTCCAGCACATGGCGGTAGGTGCCGTCCGCTTCCCGGAACTGGGAAAGCTCCGTCAGCAGGGTGTGCTCGCCCTTGACAAAACGGCTATCCGTCTCCGGGTCAATGCCCAGCGCACACAGGGCCAGGATGACCTGGGCGGTGCTTTCCGCGTTTTCATCGCCGTAGGCGATATACCCGCAGGTGTCCGTCAGCTGGCCGGAAAGATAGGAAAGTGCTGCGTCGATCTCGGTCTCCAGCTGGTCCCGATAGGGAGCTAGGGCCTGCACCGCCATAGCGGTGATGTCCACATCCGATTTTCCGGGGATCAGGCCGAAGCCGCCGTCCGGCTCCTGAGCAACGGAAATGGCATTTACCATGTCCTCCCGGGAATACAGGGCGTCTGCCGGGACCTCTGTGTCCCCGGCATCCAAGGTCAGCAGCGCCCATATCCAGCCATTTAAGCCCTGAGCACCCGGATCACGGGCATAGTTGTAAGTACCCTCTGCGATCAGGTCAATGGCCGAGCCGTCGGGCTTCGTGCCGAAGTTGGTGGGGTTGCCCCCCAGTGCCAGCACCGTTAAAGAAATCCGGTGGTATTCCGTGGCCTTGTTGCGGTCCAGGCATCCGCTTTTGGCGTATGCGTCCTCCACATGGGCCTTCAGTCCCGCCAAATAGTCGGAATAGCTCTCCCTTGTGCCGGACAGTGCCATAGCTATGGCCAGCCAATCGCAGACGGAATCGCCTGCAGGAAACAGTTCCCGGTCTTTCAGCAATTCACCCTTCTTGCCGCCCAGAGCGGACATTCCCTCCGCACTCTGTGCGATCTGTTTTTCCAAAGAGGGCTGCGCTTCCGCAAAGACCACCGTTGGGAGCAGAAGCAGCACGCAAAGAAGTGCCGCTAATATTCGTGTTGCTCTTTTCATGCTGCTGCCTCCCAGGTTCTATGGAATTTGTTTTGATAAGGGGTAAGGCCCGATCCCCGCCGCAGGAGCAGGGCGGGGGCCGCCTGTGCGGCGGTGGGGGATGGCTCCGTACCGCCGGTGGCCGGGAGAATATCTGTTTTCTCCTCATGGCACTTGGAGCAGCGATAGTGGATGTAACCATCCTCTGTTTCGGTGGGTTCCAAACGGTCCGTCTCCACGAAGTCGTGGCCCAGGGCTTGGTAGCCGCCGTTGATCCACAGGCCGCAGTAGCTGCTCAGTGAACCGTAGCCGCCTCCGGTGGAATCGTAGCCGCCGATGTCCTTGCCGTAGGACAGGGTGAAGCGCACATAAATGGTAATGCCGTTGCGGACCTTGTAGCCACTCATGCCGGTACCCTCATACAGGGTGCCGTTGATGGAGTACATCCAGCCCGAGCCTTGGGTATAGTCAAACTCCCCGATGCTGTCCCGGTCATAGTTATCATTGGTGGTGATGCCGTCCCGCAGGATCAGCTCCCAAAGATGCTCCGGGACATTGGCACGGTAGGCAATGTCGCCCCGGCTAATCCGGCGCAGATAAAAGTTCATGGCAGCAGACCCCTGGTAATCCGGCTCATAACCGCGCTCCTGCAGGAAGCGCAGCAGCACGGACGCCGCCGTTTCGCCCTCCACGATGTCCAGCGTACCGGTATCCAGAATGCCCAGGCCGATGGTGGTCGCATCCAGCACCACATCCACCGAGCCTGCCGGGTCGCCCTCACTGATCTGGTGATAGGTGACGGTGTAGACCTTCATGGTGGAGTTTCCGTTACCATCCCAGGCCAGCACCCGGACGATGTGGGTTTCTTCATCGCCCAACTGAGGGGGATCGAAATACAACTCGTAGGTGGGTTGAGAATCGCCGTAGCTCTTTTCCACGGTTTTGCCGTCCAGCGTGACCCGAATTTGATTGGAATAGATCACACCGGCTCCCAGCTCTGCGTTGGCACGGGCAATCACCGTCAAGGGGAAGGTTTGGGAGCTCATGTCCAGGCTGGCCCCGTCCAGATTGGTAACGATGGAGGGTGGATAGTCCCCCACCGTCGGGTGGGTATCGTCCGCAAGATTCGCGTAATAGCCCACCCGGTACTGAACAAGTCCCAGAAAGGTCTCCCCATCATAAAGAGACAGCACAAAGAGGTTATCTGCGTTGAAATCCAGCTGTGCCTCGTAGTCCTGGTTATTCTGAGAAGTAAGCAGCAATCCGTTTCCGGAATTGGTCTCATTTTTCAGCCGGACACGGATATGCAGATCGCCCTTACCCAGGGGATAGGCCACAAAGGTCAGCTTGCTGTCGGGCAGCTCTGCCTTGGTAAGCTGCTGGGTTTTCAGTGTCGTATAAATGCGGGGGGTATCATCCTCCTCACCGCCGCTGCCGTGGTCACCGCCGCTGCCGCCGTGGTCCCCGTCGTCTCCGCCGGTGCCATCACCATGGTCACCGGAATCCTCGGAGCCGCCTTTGTTATCGTCTGACTTGGAGCCGCCCTGGTCGCCCTTGCCGGGGTTATCCGTGGGGTCTGTGGGGCCCGATGGATCCGGCTTGGTGTCATCGGGTTTCTGCGTGTCATCCGGCTTCTGCGGCTCATCGGGCTTCTGCGGTTCATCAGGCTTCTGCGGCTCTGATGGATCCTGGGCAGTATCCGTATTCTCTGTATTATCCTTGCCGGAGCTTTGTCCGCCAGTGCTGCCGGAGCCTTGCAGCGACTCTGCCTGGAGCCGATCCGGCTGAGTGCTGATGGGATTCTCCGGCCTTGTCCGACCGGAGGAAAGAAGTGAGAGGCTGATCCCTGCCACCAGCACAATGACCAGCAAAATACTCACGGCGCTATATAGGCCGCTATGTTTTTTCATACGGGTATCCTCCAAATGCTTATTTTGGATTCTTACCATCGTCTCCTAAAACAGGAGGCAATGGTAAAGCCCCAAAATATGGCGAATTGCCTCCCCTCCCAAAAGGGAGGGGAAGCTATGGATTCGCCTTGGTTTACTTGGAATTTTTGACGACCGCAACGGCGTCGGTGGAGTTGACGGCCTTGTCAAGGTTCACATCCGCGCGCAGGAACTTCCGCACAGAGACTTTCTCGAAGTCGGTGTACTTGCCGCTGTAGATGTCATAGGTGAGTTGCGCATCGTTGATGTCCACAACGCCTGTCTCGTTGACATCATAGCTCTGCTTCACTTCCTCGGCTGTGGCGCTGGCCTGGGTGATATTGGCCTCAGCCGTAGCCACAGTGAATGCCTCGCCCTTGTCCACGATCACCAGCCAGCTGTACACATTCTCACCGTAAGCGGTAGTCTTATACATGACATTATCGCCGTAGGCAAAAGCCTTGCCCTCTTCGGGGGTGCCGGTCACGGTTACCAGAAACACGGTCTTGTTATCCATCTGCACATACTCGGAAACAGCTACCTCCATGGTCAGAGTGGATTTCTTCTCGATGGTGATGACCAGATCGCCGGTGACATTGGCGATAGTATAGGTGTTGTCGGCTCCCTCGGTGATAGTCACATCCTTGCCGCCCATAGTGGCAGTGATGGTGTACTCAAAGTTCTTCTGCTTGGCCACGGTGAAGGTGTAGCTAGCCTTTTCCTGAACGGTACTCTCGCCGGTAGCATCACCTGCGCCGGTACCTGCAAAGGTGACCTTGTAGGTTTCCAGCGGCTTGACCTGCTTGTTGCTGTTGATGACGATGTTGCCGGTCACATCCGCACCGGGGATGGTGTAGGTGGTGGTGCCGTCGTCATTTACCTGGGCCGTAAAGCCGGTGTATGCCTTGCCACCGATGGTCACGGCCATGTTATAGGTGTAGCCAGTCGCAGGAGTCAGCTTGAAGGTGTAGTCCTTCATGTAGGTAGCAGTCGCTTCACCGGTGGTATCGTCGCCCAGGGTGACATTAAAGGTCTTGGCAGTCTTGCTGCTGGTGACCACCACATTGCCGTTGACATTGGGGACCGTGTAGGTGCCATCGGCGCCAATGGTGGGAGTAACAGTCTTGCCGCCGACGGTGACGGTGACAGTGTAGTTATAGTTGGGGTCTTTGGGAACGAAGGTCAGGTTGCCGCCTGCTGCGATCACGGAGCCCTCCGCGTCGGTACGGGTGAAGTCATCCGGCAGACTCACGGTGTAGCCGCTGACGGTAATAACGGCGGTGTCATCCAAAATGGCAGCCGCAGGTGCGTCAAAGTCAATGGCGTTTGCATTGGTATCCACACACGCTTCCGTTACTTTCACATCAGATTTACCCTGGCCGGCTGCCACAAAGCTCAGAGTCAGTGCATCGCCCAGCTCGGCGGCTTTGCCGTAACGCACGATTCGCACGGTGCCGCTGCCGGGGATCACGCGATAACCCTCGGTGCTGGTGGCTTCCATGTTCAGCGTTAGAATGGCGGGGTCAAAAGAGAAGGTCATATCGTAGGCGTTGTAGGTTGTCTTGCCGTCGTTGTTGCCGATGGCCACAGGAATCTCCACGATTTGGCCGGAGGCTACCTGCTTGTCCGCACCCAAGGACACGGTGTAGCCCTTGGCAGCAGCAGCCTCGACGGGAATGGTCAGCTCACCGTCGACTACTTTGTGAGCGATGTCGGTAGGCTCTGCTCCGAAGGTCTTAAGTGTCTGCACCTTCAGACTAAAGCTCATAGCGTTTGCATTGGCTTCCTTCGCAGTGAACTTGAATTGGCAAATTTCTCCAGCTTTCAGATTGAACGCTTTGCTCAGTGCCAAAAAAGCGACCTTAGTAACTGCCGTACCATCGTCATTGATGGTTTCTTTGCCCTTGTCAGTTGACATAAAGTTATCAACATCTTCGTAGGTTTCGGACACGGCCCCCTCGTATGTGTAGGCATCACTGTTGTAGGTGATTTCAAACGCCGCACCGCCAATGGCCACTTTTTGGTCAATACTCAGCGTCAGCGTCACAGTCTCACCGGGGGCGACAGAGGTCTTATCTGCACTCATAGTGATGGTCGGTTCGTCTGCTGCAAAGACGGCAGGTACCAGGCTCAGCACCATCGCCAATGTCAGCAGAATAGAAAGGATTTTTTTCATGTGTTCTCGATTCCTCCTATCAAGATTTTTTCTCAGCAGGGAATTCCGTAATATTTCCCAGGTAGAACTGGCAGATCATCAAGGCATCCGAAACATCTACTGCACCGTCTCCGTTCACATCGGCAGCTGCATTCTGCGCATCCGTCGGTGCTACATTGCCCAGATAGAACTGGCAGACCAGCAGCGCATCCGAAACATCAATGGTATTGTCTCCATTCACATTCCCATACATCACATCCGGCTCCGTCTTGGCATACTCGAAGGTGAATAGCGCAATGGGCGCGGAGTTCTTGTCAGCGGGGGCACTCAGCGTGATCGCCTTGCCGCTGCCGTCCTCGTTGCGGACATACCCTGTCACCGGCATGATCACGGTCTGCGTGCCGTCCGCATTGAGGGTATAGCTGTTCTCCAGCGTGATGGGCGTGAGGGTATAGCCGCTTGCCTGCGCCGCCGCACGGTTCACGGCAGTCGCCGCGAACTCCACCTCATAGGCGTAGACCGTGGTGCCGTCGTGACGGATGTCCACGTCCTTGTTGTAGGTCACGGTCACCGTTTCCGCGCCTTCGGGCACGGTCACATGGTACTTGGGCACTTCCTTATAGGTCGTCTGGCCGTCCGCGCTGGTCAGCGTGGTGATGCCCTCGTAGCTGGTATTCTTTGCTGCCAGCTTTTCACCATTCACGGCAGCGTCCTGGAAGGGGCGCTCCAACTCGGCGTCCGCCGCCACGTTCAAGATTGCCGTGGCCGGTGCGATCTTGGCATAGTTCGTGCCGCCGCTGTCGTCCTTGGGGATCGTCCGGTTGGGGTCCATGCCCACGAGGTAGTAGGTGCCCTCCTCTGTGGGGGCGGTGAAGGAGAAGGTGCTCTTTCCGTCATCCGCTTTCTTGTACTGATCGACTTCCTCCCACTTGTCGTTATACAGGAACACATCCAGGTTTGAGAAGGGGTAGAAGTCGCTGCCCTCAAAGGTCGTGCCGTAAGCCTGAGAGGAGATCGTCATCTCCATGCCGGGGCGGGCATTGTACTCGTCCTTGTCAAAGCGGGTAAACGCGCCGCCGCTGCTGTAAAAGCTCCAGTTCGAGAACATGGCCACATCCCAGGTATCCCCGTCCGACAGCACGATGTAGTCGGAGGTGGAGCCCCAGCCGGGGCTCATGTAGGGGAAACAGTGGTTGCGGTAGTACATCAGGTTCTCATCATGACCCCAGAAGTTGGCCATATACAGGCTGGTGGGCGAGCCGGTGATAGTTAGAGCGGCAAAGCTGTCTGCCGTATAGGCCGGTGTTTCATCCATATAACAAACATCTTCACCCAGCTTAAAGCTCGCCAGCGCGTCACGAGGATAGGCACCCTTGCAGCATTGCTCCTCCGGCAGGCCGATGAAGTAGCGCTCCAGCAGATAGAGATACAGGTGCAGGCCGGTGGGCCGCTCCACGATGTTCTTGTCGATGTATTTGCCTTCTCCGTTTTCCGTGTGATAGCGGTAGTATTCGTCCAAGTTGTACCGGCCCAAGTCAAAGTAGGGGACGGTGATGGCCTTGTGGCACAGCACCGTGCCGTCGCGGCCTCGGATGGGCACGCCGTCGTTGGAGATGGTCACATACACTGTGACTTCCTTGGCGGGGGTCTCATCGTAGTTATACTGTGCGTCCAATCCGTGGGGAGCTTCCGTGACCGTGATGGTAAAGGTCGCTGTAAGCTCTTTGCCGTCCGAGCAGGTCGCCTTGACCTTTGGCTCATAGGTGCCGGGGTCTTTCTCTGATACATAGAGTGAGCCGTCCTTGACCTTGGTTTGGACGCTGAACTGCGCTGCGTTGGTCAGCGTGTAGGTCAGCGTATGGCCGTCCGTATCTTCAAAGACATCTGAAAGCTTGATCTCCAGCAAGCTGCCGGCCACAACCTCACCGGTGGTGACGGCATCCGCCTTCACGGAAACGCAGGAATCCGCAGCCAGCGCCGGTATGACGCCGAATACGCCTGCCGACAGAACCAAAGTCAGTGCCAGCAGCAGAGATAGTATGCGTTTTCTCATATTTGTTTACCTCATCTATGCGTAGATTACATCCAGCGTGCGTAGAGCGTCATGTTGCTGCGCACCGGGTCTTTCTGTGTATCCCAGGGCTTGGTGAGCGCCTGATCTGCATACCAGCCGCCGAACACTGCGCCGGGCTTCGTGGGCGTCATGACTTCGCCAATGACGCTGCCCCGCTTCACGGAAACGGCCTCCAGCTCTGTGCCGCCGCTGGTCTCAAAGCGAACCTTCTTCTTTCCCAGCAAGGCCAGCAGAATCAGCAGCAGGGCCAGCAGGCCCACGCCACCGATGATCCACCAGGTGACGCTTCCTGCGGCGGCACCCTCGGCCCAGTTGGCGTAGAGGGTCATGTTGCCCTTAACGGTGTCCTTGTGGAAGTCCCACTTTTGGGTGCGGTCCAGGTCTCTGTACCACCCCTCCAGGTGGTAGCCCTCCCGGATGGGGTCCTCGGGCTTTTTCACCTTTTCACCGTACTGGACGGTCTGGGAGGGGACCTCCGTGCCGCCGTTGCTTTCAAAGGTAACGGTGCAGTCCGTGGTGACGATGACGGACACGCTATTATCCTTCACGGTGTATCCGGCCATGCCGTCCTGGGTGGAAACCAGGGTGTTGGTGGGGATAAGCTGCGACACACCCTTCGTGCCGATGACCTTCATCTGAAAGCTGCCGACTACCACCTCCGGCTCCCAAGCCTCGCCGCCCTTAAAGGACACGAAGTTCAGATAGAAGGCCCGCCCGCCGGTGCGGCGGCCTAAATCGCTCCAGCGGATGCCGGGAGCGGTCATGACGCTGCCGTCCACCAGCTGGAGGAAGGTGTCGTCGTACTCGATTTCCGTCTGCATACCGTACATATCGGTGCTTTCCTGGGCATCGGTGCGCTTGAGCACCAGGGTCACGGTGATGGTCTCGCCAGTGGTGGCCCGCACCTCAGATGCACCGCCTGCGGACAGGTCAAAATTGTAGCTGCGGCTCTCGTCTGTTTTGCTGCCTGTCTGCGAGGCAAAGGCTGCGGTGGGCAGCAGACACAGCAGCAGACACAGGGCTGCCAATAGTGTAAAAATGCGTTTTCTCATGCTGATCTCCTTCTCTCTCCGACCGGTTGGGCCGTTTTTTGCCCGGCCTGGCCGGTGCGAAGCCCCCAAAGGGGGATAGCCTCCCCTCCCGCCGGGGAAGGGAGGCTGGCAGGACCTTACTTAAACTGATTCACGATGGCCACAGCGTCGGTGTGATCCACCACCTTAGTGGCGTTTACATCGGCCCGCAGGAACTTCTCCACGGAAACCTTGGTGAAGTCACTGTATGTGCCGTTATACATATCGTAGACCAGCTGCGCATCGTTGACATCCACCTTCCCGGTCATGTTCACATCGAAGCCCAGGGTGATGGTGACCACATTGTCTGCGGCAGAGATGGCGACCTTGGCGGCGGCCACCTCCTGGGTCAGGGTCTGACCCTTGTCCACGATCACCAGCCATGCGTACTGATCCGTGCCGTAGGCATTGACCTTATACATGGTGTTGCCGTCATAGGTGAAGGCTTTGCCTCCCTCGGGGGTGCCCTTGACCGTTATGAGCATCATGGTCTTGTCATTCAGCTCCAGGTAGCGGGATACGCTTACCTCCTCCGCATTTTGGGAAACCTTTTCCACATTCACCACCAGACGCCAGGTGGGGGCATATCCGCTCAGCTTATTGTAAGGAATGGGGTCCACCACATACTTACCGTTGCCCAGGGACCGGACTTTGGCGGGCATATTCACCGCTGTGATGCTGCCGAGGGGCTGATAGTAAGCGGTTACTTTGTAGGTGCAGTTCTCCCTCTCATTCAGCCGGAGGTAATAGGGCATATCCCTGGGAACGGAGGTTCCGTTTCCGGGTGCCTGGTCCTCAGCACCGTTGCCCGTCACCAGAACGGCATAGCCGGGGTACTCGTCGTTGGTTCTGGTACTGATGATGAAGTACACAGTGCCGTCGATCTTGCTGCCAGGGATGGTGTAGGTGATGGTGCCGTCCGCATTGGCCACAGGGGTCAGGCTGACCTGATTGGAGCGCGTGCCGTTGGGATAGCGGATCTCATAGTGGATCCAATAAGAGAGTCCCGCTCTGGGAGTAACGATCACGGAATAATCCTGCAGGTAGGTCGCCTTGTCCGGACCCTTGGTCACATCCTTTTCCAGCAGAGGATCCTTGTCACCAAAGACGTATTCCACATCGTACTGCTTGGGGGTCTTGCCGGTGTAGGTGACCTCCACATTGCCGGAGATATTCTCGATGGTGTAGGTGTCATTTGCGCCGAAGGTCAAGCCCTCGGTGATGTTGTCGCCCATCTTCACGGTGAAGGTGTAGGTATAGTGGCTGTCCACGGGCTTGAAGGTGAAGCTGCCGCCGTTGGGGACCAGGCGGGTCTCGTCAGAGGTGAACGCATCCGGCAGGGTCACGGTGAAGTTATTGGCGTTGGCCACGGTGTCGGCGTCGGAAATGACGGCAGCCGGGGCGTCGAAGTTGATGGAGTTGGCATCCAGGTCAAATTTGGCGTTGGTCAGCGTCACAGTGGAGGTAGCAGTCGCCTGGGCGGTGAAGTCCAGGGCCAGGGCCTCGCCCAGGGGCACGGCGTCGCCGTAGCGGCGGACGCGGACGGTGCCGTTATTGTCCTCCACCGTCAGATTGGCGGCATCGCCGGTCTTGGTGTTCAAGGTCAAGGCTGCCGGGTCATAGGTAAAGGTCATGTCATAGGCATTGAAGCCGGTGATGTTTTTCTCGGAGGATGCGACGGTCACGGGAATGTGAACCTGCTGACCCGAAACAAGCTGCTGGTCAGCACCCATGGAAACAGAGTAGCCGGTTTCAGTTTTTGGAACGGTGATTATACTGCCACCCTGTTCATTAACGGTAAGTGTGGCTGCGACATTGGGATTGTTGATAACGGCCATTCCGTTTGCATTGTAAAATGTGCCTCTAATTTTATATTTGATAGCCTGTCCAACCTCACACGATTCATTTACTTTGAAACGAACTGTGGCAAATGGGCCGGTCTGTCGCGTTTGAATTTTATTAAGAATAACTGAATCAGTGCCTCTTTTGCTGTCAATTCTGAAATCAACATAGGACCTAAAATCGCCGGATCGTTTTTGTGTGACGGAACAGTTCATGCCATCCCAAGAACAGGTATAGTCCACATATGTAAGGGTGTCCATATTATATTCAATACTACTTGTGACCTTATAGTAGTCAGATGGAGCTTGTTCCAAATAGATAGTCGCGGTTATTATATCCCCCGCATGGGGAGCTTTATTATCAAAAGTTAAAGTAAAAATTTGGCCAATTTCAGGTTCAGCGGCAAAAGCCACAGGAACTACGCTTAAAAGCATTGCAATCGCAAGTATAAACGAAAAAATCTGTTTTTTCATACTATTCTCCAGTATATAAGTATGAGGTCCGGGGAATCCGCAAGCGGAGTCCCCGGACCTGCGTTTCAAGGATGTGAGCCCCTATTATGCCTACGGGGCTTTCCTTTCTTAGATTACCCAATAGGAGGACTTTATCACATTATGCTTCGGGAGCATTTAGTTAATGGGGTGGATTTTGGGGTTTTCCAAATACCAAGTAAGTGCGTCAAGATCATCTTCGTCAAGCCGGTCATTCCTAACAATGTCGGCCTGTGCCCACTGTTCAGGAGTCAACGCATCTTCAGTGAGTCCATTATTGACCCATTCCGTAAGCAATGCCAGATCCTCTTCATCCACATATCCAAAAGGATCCAGGTTCACATTGCCCTTGGTGGGAGTTGTCAAACCAATCAAGTCGGTCTGCCAGCTCAAAGCAGGGCTATACCGGCTGGAGCCGAAGGCTGCGGTGGTCAGACCCGTGTTCATGCTGGTCACGAAGTCTGCGGAATCCATTTCTGCTCTGGTCTTAGCAGTGGCCGTCTGAGAGGTGCTCTTGGCACTGCCAATGCCCTGACTGCAGGTGAAGTCCAGATAATACAGGTTGGACATCGCTGCGGAGGCGTTGTTGGTCATGCCGACCACTGCGCCCACATTGCTGCCGGTGCTCTCCACATAGGCCCGGTTGTAGCAGTTCTTGACAGAAGCGGACGCGCCGGAGGCAAAGGCCACGATACCCGCCACATAGTTGCCGGCACCGGTGATGCTGCCGGTGTTGTAGCAAGCGGTGACGCCCTTGGTGGTCTGACCCACGATGCCGGCCACATAGCCGTTGCCGGTGATCGCTCCGCCGTTGTAGCAGCCGGTAATGGTACCGGTAGCGTAGCCGGTGATGCCGCCCACATACTGGTAGGCATGGATGGTGCCTTCGTTGCCGCAGTTGGTGGCGTTGGAATTCACCAGACGGCCTGCAACGCCGCCCACGCTGCTCCAGTTGCCATTCACACGGGTAACGGTGATGTCAACATCGGAGACAACGCCGGAGATGTTGGTATAGTTGGCGTAGGCCACCACACCGCCGGAATAGGCGTTGGCAACGCTGCCCGTGGAGGTCAGGTACATCTTGCCGGTCACCTTCAGATTCTGAATGGTGGCGTAGCTGCTGCTGGTGCCGTTCACATAGCCGAACAGTCCCTTATACGGAGCCGAGGTAGTGGTGGCACTATAGTAGATGCCCATGTTCTTCACGGTATGATTATTACCGTCAAAGCTGCCCTTGAAGGCCGTGCTGGCGGTAGTGCCTCCGATGGGCGTCCAGTTGTAGCCGGCCAGGTCAATATCACCTGTCAGCGCACCGTTGATGGCATAGCTCCCGCCGTTGACTTGCGCCGCAAACCAAGCCAGCTCCGCTGCGGTACCAATCTGATACACGCCGTCGGTCAGAGTGGGCTGCGTCTTGGTGGTGCCGTCCCATGCGCCGGCAGCAGAGGCCGTCAGCGGAATGGTCTTGGTCAGCACACCGCCGGACACATTGGCCTTGTCTGCACTGCCCAGGTAGAAGCTGCCGTAGACATAGTCGCAGCCGGCGCAGAGCACCGCATAGGTGTAAGTGCCGTAAGGCAGGTTCTCATACTCGCCGTTGCTGTTGGCGGTATGGACATTGCCTGCGGCATCCGTCAGCGTCACAGTGGGCGTGGCGGTGGTGGGATTGGTAATATTCAGCTTCAGCTTGAAGTTATAGCGCGGAGTGACCTCCACATTCACATTGGGGAAACGGTTCAAGCAGAAGTTCACCGTGACCGCATTGAAGTTCGTGCCCACGCCGGTATCCGACATGTTATACAGGGTGGCAAACGGGTTCGCCGCCGAGTACATGGAGCCGTAGGTATAACCGTTGGTGAGCTGAACATTGGCGGTGCTGCCGGAGCCAAAGTCCACATTCGTCGGGATTGTCAGCTCCAGCTTGGCCTGATCCATCTGCTGATACTGGGCGACATTGGTCTTATAATCCGTACCACCGCAGGAGTAGAACAGGTTGTAGGTAGTGGGGTTGAAGATACCACTGTACTTGTAGATGCCACGGTAGCTGCCCTCGAAGGTGAGAGACACCTTATCGCCGGGCATGATCTCCGTCTCCTGGGGATTGGAGGCGTTGGTGACCGTGGCGGTCACTTCGGCCACGCGAGCCAGACTGTAGGACACCTTGTTGTTAGCTGTCATCTTGATGACAACAGTACCACCGGCCAGCCCCGCATTGCGGAAGCCCAGGAGACTTGCATGGTACTTGCCGTTGGAATCCGCCGTCAAGGGGAACCAGTCGGAGAGGCCGCTCTTCATGGTGGTCTTGTTGGTGGTGACAATGGCGTACTGAACATTGGACACACCATAGTCTTTGCTATTGCTTGCCACCGTGAAGTCCAGGGTGGGGGCGGTGTCGTTGCTCAGATAGAACCAGTTGTCGTAGTTATAATCCCACGCCGTCGGGCGAGAAGAACTCAAGCCGTTGGAATTATAGGCGATATTGGCCGTTGCGGTACCGTGTTCATCCTTGTCGTTGGTAAGCACGAACACGCTGGTGCGCTCGGGATTGGTGGCCGGATAGAAGCCGCCGTGGGTGCCATGTGTGTCATCTGCCGCATATACATCCAGTGCTTTGTAATTCACGGCAAGGATGGTCGTTCCGTTCGGTTCCACATCGAGCCAGTTGTTCTCGGCGTTGCCGCCGTTGGATTCCCGCAGGGTGGGCGAACCAGCCAGCGTATGAACCTCAAATTCAGGCTCAATCATGATATTTGCCGCGTCAGAGTTGATGATCTGCCACAGGCGATAAGAACGGATACGCTCTGTCCCCATCGTGTACTTGTAACCGCTGGGGGACAAGAAGGTCTGAATCTCCGCTTCGTCACGGGTCTTGGCTATCGTGCCAAGATTAGAGAAGCTGTGGGAATGCTGATCCGTGGAGTCTCCAGCATTGAAGGTGAATTCCTTCGCAAAACTGGTGGTGCTGCTCTGGAGCCATCCGGCCTTGGTCACATAAGTGGTGCCGCTGCGGATGTCCTTCAAGCGCCAGGTGTAGTTGGAATTGCTCTTGCTGATTTTGTAGATCAGCGTTCTGGTAGCGTCAGCGGATGCGTTTGCATCGCCTTTGGGGCTGCCCGTCTTCGGCTTAATGATCTGTGTGTTGAAATTGTTATACTGGAAAAACAGGTTGAAGTCTGCATAGGCAGGAACCGTCACCGTCAGGTTGATGGCCTGGGAAAGTGTCAGGCTCTTTGTAACAACCGTGTATCCGGCGGCAGTCGTGTTGTTGATCGCCTGAGTGAAGATGTAGTCCTCGGCACAGGTGCCGATGGGGTCCACATAGGCATTCCAAAGGGCTGCGTTTCCGGCAGAGTACAGCATGAAGGGGTAGTAAGTATAATTGCCGGAAGGATAGGGCGTACCATGCTGCACATCGCCGCCCATGCTGGGCATTGAGATACGGGCAGTGTAGTCGCTTGCGGTGAAGTAGGTGTTATCGGTTTTGCGGCTCGTGGTGTAAATGGAATGCAGCCGCAGGTAGATGCTCGTACCGCCGCCGGTGCCTCCGTCCACATTGGTCTCTGTGGGCAGGGTCAGGCTGTGGCCGCCGAGGTAGACATCGTACTTTTTGGAAGAGGCATTGTAGCCATACGCACGGAAAGAGTACTTGCCGGGAGCCAGGGAAGCATAGAACTCATTGTAGTTGCCGTTCTTGTTGCCCGTTGTGGAGTTCAGTGTGTTGGTAAAAGTGCTGTCCCAAAATTGGACGCTCTCGTACAGGCTGGAATCGACGCCATCCTCCCGATAAATGTAGGTGTCGCCATCTTTACCGATGTAATCGGCACCCTTCGTATCGAAGCCCTTAGTCTTGTAAAGCTTGATGAGCGGATAAACATTGCCGTTGGAGGAGTAATTCATATCCTGGCCAACATAGAAGGTGTAATTCTGCGGAGTTCCTGCTCTTACATCCAGAGTCAGCGTCCAAGTGTCCGTAGAATCGCCGTAGGTATTGGTCGCATGGAATTCATAGACATATATACCGGCGGCATTCTCCGTGATCTGGATGGTGGTGCCGCCGAACAGAGCCGGAGTGAAATAGTAGGGGCCGGTCCTGGTACCTCCAACAGATCTATAATAATAGTAGTTGGTGTAGTTCAGCGCTGTGCCGTCCGGATTCTCGAAGATATTACCGGCCTGCAAGTCGGTGAGATTGTAAGCATAGCCAGCCGTTACCGTATCGCTTGCAGTAGAGGACACACCTTCCTTCAATCTCGGGATCTGCTGGTTGGCATCTGTTACAGTCAGGGTGATGGTGTGGGTAGCCGTTCCAGTATTATCGGAAGCGGTCAGCACCACCGTGTAAGTCCCCGCAGCAGTGGGGGTGTAACCCAGAATCGTGCCGTTCAGCGCCTGAGCAACGCCGTTGATAGTCGCCGTGTAGGTCAGCGTATCACCGTCAGCATCGGTAAACACATCAGCCAAATCCAGCGTCCACGCATTACCAAGTGTTACATTGGCTGTGGTGATTGCATCGGAAGCGACCGTAGGGGCCGAGTTGCCTTCATATGTGAAGGCGAGGAAGTGGACGGGCGCATAGCTGGCGCTGCCGTCATACTCCGGCGCATAGGCAGTTCCGCTACCATCTGCACCCAGCACAAAGCTCTTTTGGACCGTAGTCCCATCCTCGGCGGTACGGGAGTAGTTCAAGGGAATTGTAATTGTGATATCCCCACCGCTCTCCGTATAGGCCATTTCTACACCGCCGCCAGTCCACTGCGGCACATCGGCGTAGTAGCCGGATGCTTCACCGCTCGTGGCATTGGTCAGTATGGCAGCGTCTTTGTAGGTGGCCTTTACATAGGTCGTGCCTGCGGGAACGGTGACCAAGTAGTAGGGCACATTCTCGAAAGCAGAGTAGCCGGTAAAGGTCACAGGGTTCTGCACACTGATAGTTGCCGTTCCTGTGGTCTGGTCATTCGCACCATAGGGAACAATACTATCCAGCGGCGCAGCTACTGTGCCTTGTTCCGTTGCAAAGACTGCCGTGGGGAGGATGGACAGAACCATCATGAGCGCAAGCAGCATTGAAAGGAACTTTTTCGCTGTCTTTTGCATTTCCAATCTCCTCTCAGAAAATTTTTTTATAATAAGGCCTGCCGGCATTATTACCTTAGCTGTGAGCACATTTTCGCATCCAATAAGAAAATAACAAGGTTATATAGAGGCGCAACACCCTATCATAATTGGTGTTGCGTTCCGATCTGTCCAAGGCGAAAGGTGCTTTCGTTAAGAGGATTGGGCGGAAGGGGCTGGCTAAGCCCCTCCTGCCCATATGGAAAAGCTGGCGGATTTCCGCCCTCGACTTGACAGACTCTAATCAAGCATCACATCTGCAACGGGAGACTCTTCCTCAACTTCGCATTCGCATTTGCGCTGCTTGGCTCGCTCGGCCCGTGCTGCCCGTTTAGCGTCACGCTCGACCCGATGCAGCTGAATTTGGATACTCTTTTCTTTTTGATAGCGCCCGCAATCTCTATTGCGGGGGTTTTTGTATATAGGATTCAAATGAGCGGCTCTCAGCGCGTCTTTCCAATCGCCAAAGCGCTCTGCGATGTAACTGCCGCCGACGATCTCGATGGGGGCAGGGGACTTTCCCCAATGTCCGGCGCAGCGCCGGAGATAGGCAGCCAACTGATCCAGGCTGTCGCCAGCGTGTTTTTCCGCAAATGCGCGGTCCTGTTCAGCCAATGCATCCCGTGTTCTTTTGGCAATGTGCTGCTCGTACCAATTCGCTCCGTCAAAATTTTGCGCACCTGCTACTTTACCCATGGGCACACCTCCTTAATGATTCATGACAAAAAAATGCGCTGATAAACCCATACCGGGTCATCAGCGTACACTTCTGCCATATCAGCACCACGGAGAGAGCGCCCGCTGCCTTTGAGTCCTAACTACACAATTCTACTGACTTGCGCCATGAGATACTCTCTGCGTTTATGATCTGTCTTCTCACGATTTTCTCGCAATGACGGACTTTCGTCCCAGCGGTTTCCCGCCTCGATCATATCCTTGCGCTTACAGTGCCGACCGCATGGGGAATTGCACCCCTTTCCTTTTAGGCGGTCGCCTGGCCTTTTACAGCTCGGGCAACAGCCGTGCAGCATCCTCGGACTTCTTATGAAATTTTACGGTATCATTTATCCTTTTAGGGGGATAATGATTTTGGTTGGTGTAGAGGTGAAGTTTTCTTTCGTAAATCTATACAATTTGCGAAAGTAGAATCCACCTATGTATCCACATTGTATCGTCTTTTTTGAGGGAAGTCAATACCTAAATTGCGGAAATTTAGCGAAAAGTAGGTACAAATTATAAATGCCGCATGGAATCACTTGCTACTCAAGGGCCTATTTTACAAATATTCCCAATCACAAAATCGTTTACGCCGTCAAAAACATCGTCAAGGAGGAGCGTTGGTCATGCCTAAAAGAGGAGAAAATATTTACAAGCGGAAAGACGGGCGCTGGGAGGGGCGATATATTCGCGGCCGCACAGCTTCCGGGCAGGCTGAGTATGGGTATGTTTACGCCGACAGCTATAAGGCGTGCCGGGCCAAGCGGCAGCAATGCATTGAGACGCTGCCAGAGAAGCCTGCCGTGCAAGCATCTGCTGCGACCTTGGCCCAGGCCGCAGAACTGTTTTTAAGCGAGAAAAGCCATGTTCTGAAAGCATCATCCTGGAATCGGTATTCCTATCTGACGCAGCATTATATCTTGCCTGCTTTGGGAACGGCCCCTATCTGTCAGCTGACGGCGGATCAGATTTCTGATTTCCTGCGCCGCTTGCAGCGAAGCGGCCTATCCGGCAAAAGCGCCAGGGACATCGGCGTATTACTAAAGTCAATTCTGAAGTATACAGCCAAAAAGCTGGACTGCAGCTGTCCCGGTGTGAATGCCGAACTGCCCGTCTATCACCGAAAAAAGATCGAGGTATTTTTCGCAGACGAGATTGGGCGGTTGGCAAAAAAGGTCCTGGAAGCGCCCAGCATGGCGGGCGTTGGGGTCCTGCTTGCGCTGAATGCCGGTCTGCGCTTGGGGGAGCTATGTGCGCTCCAGTATAAGGATATTGATTTATGTAATGGGGTGATCCATGTCACCAAGACGGCCCAGCGAATGAAAAAGGGCATGCACACCCACCTGGTGGTGCAACCGCCGAAAACCGACAACGCCCGGCGCACGATCCCGCTGCCAGAGGATATGCTGGCCCTTTTAAGGCAAACGGTTTGCCCGGCCAGGAATGAGGAGAACTATTTTCTGACCGGTAAGTCTGCTCCGCTGGAACCGCGGACACTGCAATACCAGTACCGCACATTGCTGAAGGCGGCGGGGATCCCTTATCGAAATTTCCATGTGCTGCGGCACACCTATGCGTCGCGCTGCGTGGAGCAGGGTGTGGACATCAAGAGCCTGAGCGAGATGCTGGGCCATGCCGATGTCCGGACTACGCTCCAGATCTATGTCCATTCCTCCCTGGAGCACAAGATGCGGGTGGTTCAAAGCATATGCTTCCTTTCTCTTGCCCCGGCGGCGGACTTTGCGCCGTCAGCATTTCCGTCACACGGGCCGGAAACGGCGCTGCGACAACGGGTTTTTCCGAACCTTTCGCAAATTGTATAGATTTACGAAAGCTCCGCCTTGTTTTTTTGCCAAGGGCAGCTGTGCCGAGTTCGGCTTGTTATTCCTCATACAAACTCATAAAGACCCATCACTGAGAGTTTACCTCTGAGTGACGGGCTTTTTTTGTCGAAAAAGATGCGGAATTATCAAAAAAACTTTATTAAGGCTATTCCCTGGCGTATAATGAGAGCTATGCTGTGAGAAAGGATAATCGAAACAAAATGAAACAGGCAGAGCTGAGATACTATATTTCCATCAATGTAAACGGCCAACATCCATTGATGAGGTCAGCGCAGGGCTACACTGAATATTATAGTGAAGCACTGGAATTCTCCGATCTTTTTGATGCCTATCGTTTTGTTGAACGGCACGGTTTGGAAAAACTGGCATCCATCATCACACGGCCAACCTAATCGTGCGATTGCCCCTCTATTATCGACTTCCTATCGGGAGCCATACTTTAGCAACAACTGTTGTTACTGGTACAAATGGTTCGTCCCAGTAACGGGAATCATAGGAGTCATCCGCATTGTCTCCCAGCACGTAGTAGGAGCCTTCGGGTACAGACATGTTGATTCCGTTATGCATGACCACATTCCCACCAACCGCTGCAATACGCTTGACAAAAAGATTCCCGCCATGGCAAAAGATAACAACGTCTCCGACTTCAAAGCTGCCTTTGATTCGTACACCGAGGATCAAGCTACCAGCTTCGAGCGTCGGTTTCATAGAGTTAGTAGGCACATAGCCCAGGATAAAAACCGTGCGAAACATAACGAGTACAAGCAGCGCCGCTATAACAGGCAGCAAACGGCTTAGACATAACTTCTTTTTCCTCATTTTGGATACCTCTAAATAAGAAAACAGGACAACGGAAGGGAGACCGCATGAGAAAGTAGCAAGTCTTTCGACTTTTAGAATCCGTCGGAATGATTGAATTGATAGGACAAATCAAAGAATAATTATTGTGAACCAATACCGCGGTATTTGCTGCGAGTTCTACAAGAAGTACTGGTTCTGAGTGGAACTGATGAAGCAAGGGCTGAAAAGCGGCTTTTCACGAGAGTCCTGGAAGAATGCTTTATGACTCAGCCTGTAAAACAGCAGCCCAAGTTGTCAATATTCTAAAAGTAGAACATACACTACCCTTGCGGGATGGTGTATGTTCTACTAATGCACAGATAAGGGATGGCAACATCTATTTAGTAATACGAAAATCCGGAACTACAGTTACTCCTCACCTATATTCACTCGAACGATTTTTCTGGTAGGATAATTTGTCACTTGCAGCCAGATATTGCTTTGCTCTAAACGATTCCATTCAGCGGATGTGAAGCGATATCTATACAGATCAAATGGCAGCAAAATATCACATGAGGCGCCATCCTGTAACCGAATCCCGGTGGCACCGTCCAATATAGGATTGACCACACCCAAGAGATCCCAATCCATATTCATGAGCATATCCGTGGTGTATAATGATAGTTCCGTTAAAGGGAATCCTTCTGCGGGACTATTCTGCTGCGAAACAGTAACGCTGACCAATGCGACCTTATCGGGGATCCGACTTCGATCGGTCCCGTCATACTGCAAGGCGGAAGTATAGGCACGATAATCTACAATTTCAAAACGGTTGACCCGAAGCATATAGCCTTCAGCCGCCAAATTATACCCGACAAAATCCGGCGCAATAGGAACGATTTCTCCAACGGAGTATGTCTTCTCTGTATTGGCAGACCATCGTTGACGATAATCCTGATTAATTGCTTTATAGCGGATCATCCAAACAAAGAGCACTACTGCCGCAACGGAGAAAATCAGCCAGAATTTCTTTTTGTCTTTCATTTGCCTATCACCGATGTTACCCTTCCCGCTTGCATTTGAATAACAACATCCGATACGCTCTGCACAAAGCCAGCATCATGGCACGCAACGACTACTAATGCACTGCGCTGACATTCTTTACGGATCAACTGTGCGATCATAGCAACGCCCTGCTCATCCAGTGCATTTGTGGGTTCATCCAAAATCAGCAGATCGGGCTTTTCCATCAAGGCCGCAGCAATACCCAGACGTTGTTTCATGCCTAATGAATATTTTTTGAAAGTCCGTTTATCATTCGGGTCCAGGCCAACCGCTTGCAGGGTGTTATGGATGTCGGAGACCGAGATCAGCTGTTTTAGACCGGCAAGCAACTCCAGGTTTTTTTGCCCGGTATACTCGTCAATAAATGCGGGACTCTCGATCATCACGCCCACAGATTCAGGGAAATCCAAATCCTTCCCCAGGCGACGATCATTTACTGAAACACTGCCCTCTGTTGCATAGATCAACCCACACATCAGACGTAAAAGCATCGTTTTACCCGATCCATTTTCCCCTTGCAATCCGTAGACTTTTCCGCTTTCAAAATTCAAACTGATGTCTTGCAGCACGACCGCTCCGTGAATGGTTTTTGTGACATGATCTACCACAATATTCATCGTATCACCGTCCTATTTTTCAAGAGATATGAGGTCTTTTCTTTGTATCAGTAAATATCCTGCGCCTATTGATAAGAGCAACAGTAGCAGTGTAAACACCAGTTCTTTACGATAACTCAATCCATTTGCATCAAAAAGCTGGTATCGCATCACCATCGCTCCGTTGCCGACCAACCATTCAATAGGGAAATATGCGGCAGCAATATATGTGACAAAGCATATTAGAAAGCTAATGGCCGGACGGACGACAAGGTTTAAGAGTGTTTGCAGCATACATACGGCCGTAAGAGTCACAAACGGAAGTATCAAAGCATATAGGATAACACTTGCCGGCGTGAGTGAAATTGTCTCTCCACACAAGACCTCCGAAAACAAGAATGCGGTGATTTCGGGCGTGTTGTTCAGGCCGAAGGTAACGGGTGTCAGAATCGCTGTGCCTATTATGGTAATCATTTCACAAGCAAAGTATAAAGTACAGCTTGCTATGCACCATATACACTTAGACAGCCACCATTTCCCACGCGATGTGCGTAGGAAAACTTGCTGACCTTGTACACTGATACCTTGCGCAGGATATGCTGCTGTTATATACAGGCAAAAGCCGCACACAATCAGCCATTCGATGGGGATCGACACCTTTTCTTCCATAGAGCCGTGTTGTATGATTGCCATGCCGCGAAATAGACACAGCATATAGTCGCCAATTGAACCCCGGCTTGAAATGGATTCCACATGGCAATAGAATTGCACAGAGCGATATACTGCGAATAAGCGCATGGAAAAGAGGAGAGTGGCAATCAGATAGTTTCTCCTTTGCAATCCCTGCCGCAGATCATAGCGCAACAGCCTATAAAACCTCATGTCTGTATTTCCTATATATCCCCGTAAGAACAGATACGAATGTCAAAAGAATAAGTTCCACAAGTACGATCCATGTGGGGCTTGGATTTGTACTTGCCAAATTGCACAGCCTTAAAGGCGAGAGCTCTATATACCAGTTCATTGCGTCGGCAAGCATGGGGGTAATGAAATCAAGTAATAGGAACAGCAGAAGCGGAGTTGCTATCACAAAGAATCGGTGTTTTACCTTATGCCCGACGATAATGCACAGACTGGCAGCAACGCCGCCCCAGAAAAACTCAATAACACACCAGATAATTGCATGCAGCCAAGGGTGAGTATAGTATAGCTTCGCCAAAAAGGCTGTGCCCGAACAGAATCCTGTAATAGGCAGCGTGACCCGAGGAATACAGGCGGGACATATCATCGCAGATGCAAACAGATCCGCAGTTACCGGCAACGCAATAGCAATGCCGCCACTAACAAATACAGCCGCCATTTTGGCTGTTAGGTATTGAGAATACGAAACTCTGGTAAGAATATTATTTGTCATATGAGACCTGTTGTCCTCATACAATGACCACCCATAAGGCATAGCAGCCAAAAATGGCCAAACGGCATAGAAGACTACAGCCCCGACGGTGACTCCGTTGACGCCGATCCAATTGACAAATAAGCTGCACCCATCATATCCGCCCGGGGAATGTGCATAGGATGCGCCTAAGTCACTGACGGTAATTGCAGTTTGAACCAAATCAGCTATGACAAGAATAAAACCGATCAGCAATGCACTGCGCATCAGTTTGTTGTGAAATGCTTTCCACATTTCGGTTCTAATACAGTTCCCCATTATGTTATTCCTCCGCTAATGTTTACTGCTCCATCTCGGCTTGTTTTGAATGCTTTGTATTTGATTTACTGTCAGGGTGTTGCATCCTTTTGCAGTAGCTGGATTCACATAAAAGCTTTGCCCATCAACTGTGCACACTACTTTTACTGTATATGTTTTCCCTTTTGTTACCTTATGGGAACCTGTGACAAGCAGATACGATGTCCCGCTACCGCTCCAAGAGTCGAGCATCGTACTACCTTGCCATAATTGAAGTGTTGCATGGATGGATTTTCCGGGCTTGGCGATAGACACTCTGCATGTAGCTGTTGTTCCGTTGATGGTGATTGAAGCCGACGGCGTAGCTGCTTGTACGGATGTAGCTTGCGCTGTCGCGGAGCAGGATAACAACAGGATCAATGCAAGGATGAGAGAAATCGTCTTTTTTTCATAAATACACCCCCTTTCTCTATTCTTCTAAGCATTAGAACGGAGAAAGGGGGTGCTTTTTGGACACCATAATTACATGATTTTATTATTTTGTGGGAATCGACAAAATAAGGGATTGCGCTATGTGCACTATGTCCTCGTTGCTGATATTTCCCTGTATATTAAACACAACCTGATTCGCTTCGTCCACCCATATTAAAGCTTTTTCTGGTGAAGCTTCATTGCCAATGTATAAATTTGCCGGAATTCCGTTGATATCGACTTTGACTACTTCGCTATACTCCTGTGCTGTTGTGCTCATGCTGGTATGCTGCATCAAGGTATATTCAACAGAAAACATTTTTTCTCCGGTATCGTTGGCATATACGCGAAGACAATAATCGCTATCTTGATAGTTATCTACCAGCGAAAATCCGTCCGGTATCCACGACGGCTCATAACAGATGTGATCTATTTCATTATCTTCGCTATTGAAAAGATAGATCGTTATGCTCTCGTAGATTTCTTTTATCCATTGGAAGGCGCGCTCTCTTGCCTGTATATCAACTGTCAGCCATGTGCTGACAGACAGAATCGTCACAATTAATATTACCGCAGCCCGCTGCCATATTTTATGCGCAACAACCCTACGCTTGCTTTTTTTTCGTAATATCTCCATGCTATGTTCAAAATCATCGGAAAATACATGTTCGCATTCACTGGGAGACGGGAATGAAGTAAGCATGGACTCTGCTACACGCTTTGCCGCGTTGGCCAGTTCCTGTTCTGACCATGCCATGTTTGACATTTTACGCATCTCCTTTCAAATGTTTTTGCAAAGCGGCCTTGGCTCTCCAAAGCTGCTTTTGTGCGGTATCCTTTTTTATATGCAGCATAGATGATATTTCTCGTACAGAGTATCCATTATAATAGCGCAGCAATAGGATATCACGATAGGCAGCCGGTAATCGTGCCATAGCATCGGCCAAACCATGATCACCAGGCAATGGGATTTCGATGCCATAGGTACTCTCCCAAAATTCCATATCTACCAGCTTTGATCGGCTGCGAATGATATCTATTGCTTTCCGTTCTGTAATAATAACGATATAAGCTCTGGTTTTTGGACATTTGACATCCGATATTTTTTTCAGATTCTCAATAAGGGATAGAAACGCCTGATGTACTGCATCCTCGGCATCAAATTCATTCTTCAGAATTTTCATGGCAACATGGAACATCAAGCCCTTGTACATTATGTAAAGCTGTTCAAACTTGGATTTATCTTCGTCGCTTTCTATCATCTGTAAGTAGATAATCAACGAAATTCCCTCCTACAATAATGATGTCATTATATATCGTTAATTATATCATCACACGATGTAGAAGACAAGAATCAGCTTGCCGCCAGGCACCGGGAGCTGAGCAAGGTGAAGAATCGTATTGCTGAGATTGACACATTGCTCTAGAAAAACTACGAAGGTAACGATAGAGGGAAGTTGACTGACGAGCAGCGCTATGCCGCATCCCAGTCCTACGAAGATGGGGAAAATGTGGGCGATGCAGCAGATCATGTTCAAGGGATTGGATCGGCGGCTGGCAGAAT
>OMNT01000644.1_pt1 | contig 35924 bp, 31 predicted proteins | sample 1672551 | NCBI WGS metagenome assembly OMNT01 (sample SAMEA3136698, study PRJEB25190) | human gut metagenome | reverse complement strand
GGCATCGACCTGCGCCGATGCCCCTAAAGTAGACACACATTTTGTCCTATAAGCCTAAATCAATCCCTATCTCACCGCAACTTATAGAGTCGAGGATGATTTTGCTAGTTGCGAAGGGCGTTGTCTAGGGCGGACGCTACGACCAGGGGGTTGTCGGTACCGGCGAAGAGGCGGATGGTGCTCCCCTGCTTGCCGCGCGGGGCCGAAAGTCGCGTTACTGTGCCGCCGGCGGGCGATGTGCGGAACTCCCCTGGCAAAGCGTCGAACAGCTCACCCGCACTGCGCTCGATAAGATCAAACTCAACTGCCGGACCAAAGCCGTGCTCGAGGACTCCCGTTGCGAACGCATGGTCGGGATGTAAGCTCAATCCGGGATAGCGCACGTCGCGCACCATCTCATTGGCGGCCAAATACTCGGCCAGTGCACGTGCGCGGTCGAAGTGAGCCTGCATGCGGGTATCGAGCGAGTCCAGCCCGCGCTCCAGCACACCGGCCTCGTCAGCAAGCAAATCAAGCTTGGCCAAGCCACGGCCATCAAGCAGGGCATGTGCGCACTCAGCCGCAGCATCCACGCGATGGCGCTTGAGCTGCGAGCGCGCGACCGATACGGCAACCAACTTGCGCGGAGCATCACCGGCGCATACGCGATCAAGCGCCTCGAGCGACAGCGCAGCGCCCAGCCGCAGCGGATCGCAGCCAAAAGGCGACGCCACGGTGTTATCCACCACAAGCAGCGCATGGGCCTCACGCGCGGCGCGTCCCAACGCGCGCAGATCGGGCACGCGCAGTCCAAACCCGCCAATAGAGTTGACGAACCACCACAGGTGCGGCCCCTCAACCTCAAAAGAAGCATCAAAACCCTCGGACGCGGCGGTAAACGCCAAAACCGACGGCTCCCCCACCATAGCCACGTCGCAGCCATCAAAGCCGCGCGCAAACGCATCGGCAAAGTCATCGGCAAACGCAACCAGGCGATCGCCGGGATGTACAATCCCCAACAAAAACAGCGCCGCCGGCACATGAGAGGCCGCAACCAGTCGCGCCCCACGCGCACCAGCCCTTGCAGCCCAGACCTCTTCTAGCCGTTGCACGTCCACACGGCACCATCCCTTAATTAAAACCGAACCGAATAAACTTTCCAGGTTGAGCATAGCTAGCGAGCGGGCAGCTGCCGTGGCGAGGTGCCGCGAAAGAGGAGCGAAGCGTACTTTATGTACGCGAGCGACGGTTTGAGCGGCAGATCGCCCGGCAGATGCCCGCGCAGCGTCGAGCGGTCCGGCGTTCGTTAGAACGCCGGAACAAAATTAACCGTGGTACTCGCCGTTGTATTGGATGAGCGTTAGGTCCTCAACGCCATCGAGCGTGCGAATGGCGTCGGCATAGGGCATGTCCACGCCGTCCGAGAACACCTCGACGGCCATCTCGACCTTGTCGCCGCGCATGGTCTTGGACTTGACGGTGAACTTGGTGCGCCCAAACGCGCGCACGATGTCGTCACCGGTGGTCTGGCCCGTGTAGTGGATGACCATCATATACACGTGCGCCTTGTCCTGGTGGCTCGCAAAACCGGCGATCATGGCCACGATGACCACTGCCGTGAGCCCCACGAGCGCATACATGCCGGCGCCCGCCGTAATGCCCGTGGTAATGGCCCAAAACAGATAAAGCAGGTCGAGCGGGTCCTTGACCGCTGTACGATAGCGGACGATGGACAGAGCACCGACCATACCGAGCGAGATGACCACGTTAGTCGAGATCGCGAGCGTGACCATGCAGGTAAGCACGCACATGCCCACGAGCGTCACGGCAAAGCTGCGCGAGTACACGACGCCGGTAAAGAAGCGCTTATACACGTAGTAGATCAGGATGCCCATGGCGAGCGCCACGAGCAGCGACAGACCAATCTTGGCAGGGTCGACCTGGCCAAACGCCTCCAAAACGGAGTTCTTAAAAAAATCCCTGGTGCTCATGGTCTAAATATCCCCTCGGTTCTCAAAATCCGATTCCCAGTAGTTAAAACCGCGCAGGTAGGCGGTCTTTTCGTAACATAGGCAGTACTTGGAGACCGCCGTAAGCTCGGCCGCGCCCGGCGGCACCATATCGCGCACCAGCTGCGGGCAAAACTCCGTAAACTTGACCTCCATCACCAGCTTGCCGGGTTCCAGGACCGGCAGCGCGGGCAGCGTCGCATCAAAGATATCGAAGCTTCCCACCGCCGCACGCACGTTCATGTCAAACGTAATGCGCACGGTGCCCACGTCCATCACCCACGGCTCGCGCTCGTAATCCACGATAGTACGCGGGCGCATCATATTGCAGATGCACTCGATGTAGAACTCGCGGCAGAGCTGATGGGGACTCCTCAGCAAAAAGTCGTAGTCTCCGGCCAGAATCTGTTCAAACTCACCGCGCGTAAGCGGCGCGTCCTCCTTGTAGATCCAGCTGCCGTACTTCTTTTTGCGCTCGAGCTTAATCACCTTATCGCTGCCGTTATAGATGCGCACGCGATACTTTTTGCGCATGAGGATTCCTGCGTCTTTTTCCTCGTAGGCCGAGCTGCAGTAGTCATCGAAGTACAGGCTGCGGATGGTGTAACCGCCCGCCCGTGCATGCTTGTCCAGCTTAAAGACCGGCGCCATGCGGCTGGCAAGCGCAGCATGCTCGCCCTCGTTGATAAGGTACTTGAGCTCGTGGCGGTAGCGCTCCTGCGCAGTGCGCACAGGCGGGACCGCCAGGCGCTCAAGCAGCGCGCTAGCCCTCCGCATACGTGTCCTCCACGACCTTGCCGCCGTCTTGCACGTAGAAGCACTTCATGCCGTACTGCTTGCCGTCGTCGGTCACGTAGTAGTCAAACGCATCTTGCGTATAGCCGTCGGAGTTGGTGGCGCGCACGCACACAAAATACTGGCCGGAATCGGGCGCATCGCAGGTCACCTCGGGCAGCAGCACGTCCTCGGCCTTAAAGACCACATCGGTGATGGCATAATCGCGCGCCAGTTCCACGGAATAGCGAATATCGCGCGCCTCAAAGTCGTAAGACGCATCCCAGTTCATGCGCAGCTTGCCGTTCTCGATCTGCGGCACGCCGATGTAGAACGGCATGGGCTTTTTATAGCTCTCACGGAAGCTCTTGTAGTTCTCTTCGATCTCGGCCGGAATCGCCGCGGCGATCTGCTCGTATTGATCCTTGGTGACAGGCAGATTTTCGATATCGGGCGAAGCAAAGACCAGCGATTCGGTAACCTCGCGATAATGCTTGATCATCTTGGTCAGGCGCGTCTCGGTCAAATACGTGCGCAGGTCCTTGACGGCGCGATCAAGCTCACCGCGGAACGCCTTGCTGCGCAGCGCACGATTGAACAGCACGTTACCCCAGTAGTTGCTTACGCCGCGCTCCCAGCTCGCGTAGTCCGAGAACCCGGCAAGAGAAAGCTCCAGCTTGCGCAGCATGCCGTCGTTGTCCCAATCGAGGATGAACCACGTGTTGGAATTGAGCGGACTGTACAGATAGCAGTTGCGGTTCTGCGTATCGCAGTTGCCCGTAAGGATCTGAAACGCCATCCAATAGACCAGATTCTCGGTATCAAAGTAGGTGTCGAGCACGTCGGCGATCTTTTGCGAATCGTCGTTGAGCGCATCAAGCATCTCGATGAGTTTGGTATGGTCCGAATCGCCCTTTATCTCGAGCATGCCCTCAAAGTTGGCCTGGTTGTAGTCGGGATCGTCGGCGAGCTTAATGGTGTCCTCGTAGCGATGGAAATCGAAGTTGTTCACCTTGTACAGATGCCCGTTCTTATCCAAGCCGTGCGCCTTAAGCGCCGTCTTGTTGAGCTGCTCCACCTGCGTAAACAGACCGTAGTCCTCAAAGGTGTCGTTGGACTTTTCGGTCTGGTCGCACACCCACAGATGCACAAACTGCGTGCGCAGGCCCATCATCTGGGGAATCCCGCGGATAAGGTCGTAGGCCATCTTGTTGCGAAAACGCATGCCCTCGCCCATGTGCTTGTTGAGCGCAATCGCGCGCTGTTGGCGCCAGGTACCCTTGCCCTTCTTGAGCTCCACCTTGTAATTCTTTTGCGTGTAGGAGCTCGACGTCTGGCCGCGCACCTGCACGGTGGCATTGGGCGCTTCCTCGCCATAGCCAACCTCGCCGGTAACCGGGCCGTCATCGTCGCCCGCCTGCAAAAGGCCCATAACCTGATAGCGCGTCACACCCATGTCGGCGTAGTCATACACCGAGTACGTGTTGATCTCGGCCCAGCTATGATCGGTGTTCTCGGAACTATTGCCGCGCGAGACGGTCAGGTACATGGTCACAATGCCCGAGTCGTCGTAGACCTCGTACAGCTCGTTCTTATCGCGCAGGTGCTTTGTGCTGTCCGATGCCTCGGCCTTTTTAATCTCGCCCTGCTTCTTGACCTTTTTGGTCGAGGATTCGTCCTGAGACGAGCAGCCCGAAAGCAGCAGCGCACCGGCAGACGCCTCGATCAGGCGGCGGCGAGACATCATCTTATCGATCATCAGAACCTCCCCAATGGTTACGGTACACGCGAACTACTGCGCGCTCAAACGCGCCGTGCGGCTCGCCCTTAAGACGCCGCTCTTCGTAGCGCCGCCCCGCATGGTCGAGTGCGCGGCCCAACTCGGTAAACCAGCCTTCTTTGTCTGTCGCCACGATGGGCTGCTGACTCAGGATACGATACGGCAAGTTGGCAGTATAGGTATCGAGTCGCAGCAGCGCCACGATAAAAAACACCGCGGCACCCAGCAAAAAGCCAAAGCCGTAAAACTGCGCGGGAAATGCCAGAGAGATAGCCGTCGTCAGCCCGGCAACGCCCGCAAACAGCCCGGACGCCAGCACGGCACCCCTATAGTCGGTAAAGTAAAGCAAGATCAGCAAGATCGTATTACCCACGGCATACAGGCCGTAGCCCACGCACAGCGTGCGAAAATACCCGTGCATCAGGTTGTTAAAGCCCAACGGTAGGGCCGAGAGCACCGTGGTCTCGAGCGAGATAACCGCCGCCGTCACAAACAGCTGTTTGAGCGCACAAAACCGCAGTTCCCGGTTGAGCGAGGCGAGCATTTCCTCCTCGGCAACCATAATGTCGCCCACCACGCCACCGTCGTTAAACAGACTGTAGTAATTGCGGTACCGCGGATAGAAGTTGACCTCGACCGACACCACAAAGTTGACGGTCGTGACCAGGATGGTCAAAAACGCGATGAGCGCCGGCACATCGTGGTAGGGCGCACCGTAAAACAGGCCTTTAACCTGCACGCCGATGGGCCCAGCCCAAATGATAACCAAGTGCGCAAAGAGGCCCAGGTTAGTAAACAAACCCGTCAACGCCAACGGCATATACTGGTCCAGCCAGCGCAAAAAGAGCCAGGGGTCGCAGTCGCTCTGCGGAAAATACCGGTAGAGCAGCACCACGTCCCAGACGAGCATGACGCCGTAGCCCACGGCGATCGAAGCCAGCAAACTCTCCACCGGCGGCAGGCCCAACGTCAGCGCAACAAGCGCGCATACGCAAGCCACGGCAATCGCGCAGGCAAAACTATACAGAATGCCGCGGTAGTCCTTAATAGCCGTGAGGTAGCTCATGCCGTTCCAGTTAACGATCATGATGTTGAACAGCCACAGGCACAGCAGCCCCTGCAGCAGCGTGGCGCCCGAGAACAGCAAAAAGACGCCGTAGAGCACGGTGCCCGCGACGAGCATGATGACATTGGAGCCCCAAAACGAGGGCAGGATCTCATCCTCGCGCTCGGCGAAGAGCATATCGGCCAAAAAGCGTGTGACCGGCATGGAGAAAAAACTCGACAGCACAAGCGACGCCAGCAGCGTATAGGTCACCATGCAAACCAGCAGGTCCTGGCTGGCACGGTCCACACCCCACATGCCGCACAGCACCAGAATGCCCACCTGCAGCAACACGCCCAGGAGCATAGGTCCCGTGCACACGATGCCGGCATAGCCATAGGCACGCATCGTGGCAAACAGGCCTTTACGCTTAAAGAGGCGCTTGAGCTCAAAACCGATTCCAGCCATGGGCTACACCTCCTTCTTGGGTAAACCGAACGCGCGCGCCGTCTCGTCGTAGAGCGCACGGTAGTTGGCGAGCATCTGCTCGTGCAGGTAATACGTGGCCACGCGGCGCTGGCCGCGCTCCCCCATCTCGATACGGCGGGCGCGGCTCGTGCACATGCGCTCCATGGCGTCCGCCAAACCCTTGCGATACATGGGCGGACATACAAACCCGGCAATGCCAAAGTCGTCGCCCGGTGCGCCCTCCAGCAGCTCGCGACAGCAACCGACCTCGGTCGTCACACAGGGGCGACGCGCGGCGAGCGACTCCAGCACGCTCAGCGGCTGGCCCTCGGAGATGCTCGTCAGGATCGTAAAGTCGAGCTTTTCCATGTACTCAACCACGTCCACGCGGCCGGTAAAGATCAGGTCGCGCACGCCCAAGGTGTCGACAAGCGCATGGCACTCAGCCGCATATTCCTCGTCGTCCACGCCGCCCATGATGTGCAGGCGCACGTGCGGCAGGCGCTCATGCAGCTCAAAGAAGGCATAGATCATGGTCTTGACGTCCTTGATGGGCGCCAGGCGCACCACCGCGCCAATGTCCACCCAGCCGTCATCGGGCTTTAAGGGAATGTCCTTAAAGCGGTCGAACTGGATGCCGTTGGGAATGACCAGGCATTTATCGGCGTCGCAGCCCATGTCGATTTGTGTCTTGCGAGCGTTATGGAACAGACTCGTCACGCGGAAGGCGCGACGGTAGATCTCCTCCGAAAGCAGATAGAAAAAGCGAATCCAACGGTCCTTAAACGACGGCACCACCCAGTCGGCGCGAATAATCTCCTCCTCGCGCTCACGGGTGTAGATGCCATGCTCGGTCAGTAGCACCGGCGCATGGTGAACGTTGGAGCCCAGGCAGGCGAGCAGGCCGCCGTAGCCGGTCGAGATGGCATGGTACACATCGGCCACCGGAACCTCACTGCCCAGCAAATACAGAACGGGCAGCAGCATAGAGCGCATGGTGTGGAACGCGTCGGCAAAGGGCGTGTAGGGGTACTCGGCCAGGCATACGTCGCGAAAGATGTCCATAAACGTGCGGCTCTGCAAAAAGGAGAGCGGATGCACGCGGCGGCGCTGGAAGATATCGAACAGCACGTCCCAATCCGGGTTAGAGAGCGACACCAGGCGACGCAACGCCTCGTGCTCGCGGTCGTCAAAGCTGACTTCGTGCTGTTCACCCGAAAGGCGCAGGGCATCGTCCAGGAACACCTCGTGCACCTCGACCACGTTGCCGGGCAGCTTGTAGACAAACTTGCCGCGGTCGGCGGCATGCGCACCAATCACCCACAGCACAAACTCGTGCTCGGGCATAGCCGTAATGTAGCCGTGCATCCAGGTAGACACGCCACCGTGCACATAGGGGTAGCAACCCTCGAGCACCAAGCAGATTCTCACTTATCGCCACCCTCCTTGCGCGCAATGGTCACCGTCTTGTCTGTAGCTTTGACCAGGTAAAGGTCGCCCGTCAGATGCGTAATCTCGCCACCCGTGACCGCACCCGGCTCGCCGTTGTTGGTACGGAACATGAGCCACGCCTCGTCGTGGAAATTACCCAGGCTAAGCGTCCAGGCATCCGCGCTTGTATCCACGCTCACCGTCACGGACGAAAAGCGCTGAATGGCACCCGAGCATTCCGAGCCGGTCTGTTTACGCAGGTCGGGGGCAGACTTGGTCAGCCAGTCCAGGTAGTCGGTCAGGCCGCCCCTGTAGGCTTCCCAGCCTTGCCTGGCACCGCGATCGGGATCGAGCAGATCGTCCGGATGCATAAAGTGCGTGCTCACGTAGTGCATGTTGAGCTCGGACACGGCAGCCAGGCGCATATAGGAATCGTCGACCATGCCGCCCGAGACAATACGCGGCTGCTCCACGATACCATCGCTCGCCACACCAAACTCCTGCACATAGGGCAAGTCGGTACCGTCGTCAAAGTATGTACTGGCAATGGTCTTAATGCGCGGAACATCGGTGCCGATAAGCTTGCGCGCACGAGCCGAAAGGATATTCGACGGCGGCACGTAAACCGAACCGTGCGCGTTGGGCAGCACCTCGTCCTGGAAGGCGATAAGCTCGTTGAGCGATGCGACGAGCGTCTCCTTGTTCTTCCATGTCTTGTAGTCGTACAGCGTGCCATAGTCGGTGTCCCAGAGCGCCAGAGGCTGATGGTTGTAGCCGTGAAAGCCCAGCTCACCGCCCATCTGCAACAGCATGCCGCCAAAATAACGAAACTGCGTGGTATCGGGCTGGCGCGCGGGCTCGGTCTGATTGACCACGTCCTCGTAGTTCTCGATCATCACGCCTGTGTAGCGAATGCCGTATTTTTGCGCGAGCTTTTGCAGATCGGGCCACCATACCTTGGTATAAAAATCGGCAATGGAAAGGCCATAATCGCGCTTGATGTAGGTGCCGTCGCCCGAGGGCACGGGGCTGGGAAAGTCGTCTAGATAGAAGACAGCGCTGTTGATGACGGGATATGCCGTGGCATCGCCCAGCAGGCTGATCGCCGAGGCGTAAAAACCGCGCATGACCTTGTCATAGATGCCAATGTTGCACACCACGGTGCGTCCGCTGCCGCAATCATTCGACCAAATGAGCGGCGAGCCCGCATCGCCGGTCTTGGCCCACACGCGCACCGTCTCGCGCAGCGAAACCAGCAGGGACGATTTAAAGGGGTCCGAAAACTCGTAGCGTTGGCCACCGCCGATCATAAAGTCCTTGCTCGGGACGATGCTCTCGGCAGTCGTGTACTCATATCCCACGGTATCGATGCCAAACTTGGGCGCAACGGCTTGCAGATAGCCGGAGTTCTCCGGCGTCATGCCCAGCATGAGCGAGCCGCCGGCACTCACCCAACTCATAATGTCGCTCAGGCGCGTACCGAGCCCATCGAGCGACGGCATGAGCACAATCACGCGGTCAAACGACGTGAGCGAAGGAATGGCATCCGTGCCATCGGTGGCAATATCCACATCGCGGTGGGCAATCTTCATGTCGAGCAAAATCTGATCGAACTGGTCCTTGACGTCGTCAACGCCGTCCTGGTCCGAGTCGGAAATAACCAAGCACGTGGGCTTTTGGCCAAAGATCGCCGAGGAAGCCGGCACTGCATCGTTGGCGGCAAGCATGCCAAGCTTATGCTGGCCCGCACTGTACTGTACGCCAGCGCGCTCCACCAACAGCACGGCGGCCATAGCGATAAAGACCGCCCATACCACGAGCAGCCCCATCCAGCGAAAGCGGCCCGCACGGTCGCGGATATGCTGCACCACGCTCATCGGGCCTCCTCTCCATCGCGCCAAAACGCCAGCTTTTCGCGGTTCTCAGCACTCAAATACACATGTTGGTTATCGATCGCGTCAATCACTTGCTGCACAGCCTCGCCATCGCGGCGCATCACAGCAAGGCGCAGGCAGAGCATCCAGGCTTCCTGTTCGTCCGGAACATCGGCCACAAGCTGCGTTGCCACGGCATCGGCATCGTCCAACTCGCCGGCATCGGCCAGCGCCGTGGCGTAGCGAATGTGCAGCGGCGTCCCGTCTTCGCGCTCGCACCGACGCGCGAGCAGGCGAGCATACTGCTGGCACTGAATCTGCGCCACGCGGCCCTCGGCCAGCCCAGAGGCCAAATAGTCGCCAAGGTAGTCACAGTAATCATCCAGGTTTTGCGCGCTGGGATCGGCCTTAAACGCACGCTCCAGCTGCTGAAGCTTAAGGTCGGACTCCTTGGAGATCTGTGCCACCGCCGTCGCGGCATAGTGCGCGACCTCAACGTCATCGTTGAGCTTAGCAGCCTGGAGCTGCGCCAGATATGCATCGGGCTCCTCGGTGAGCATGGAGAGCATCAGACGGCGGCGATCGCTAGGGTCATTGACGATCAGAGCTTCCTCGAGCGGTACCACGCCGGCATCGCCCTCACGTACCTGCACCTGCATGCCGCGGCGAATTGCGTCGTTCAAACGAAGCGATTCCAACGTGCCGTCCTCAAGCGCGTCGCCAAACGCCTCGCCATGCGCACAGAGCACCAGCAGCAACGGACCCCACAGCGGAACCAGCACCATCGCAGGCAACATGTGTCCACGCACCGGCAGCATGCCTAGTTTTACGAGCGTCCACAGTACCAGACACACCAGCGTGTGGATCAGCAGCAACGCCACAGCGATAACGAGCGAAATCAAGCGCTCTCCCCCTCGTCTTCGCGGGCGGACGCAATCTGTTGCAGCAGCGCCACTGCGGCCTCGCCATCGACGTGCTCGACGTTGATCTGCTTGGCGGCCAGGCGCGCCTGAATCACGGGCAGATCGTCATCATTCGCCTGGCGCATGAGCAGGTAGAGCATGTCGCCATTGACCAGACCCGCGGCATCGCTCTCGCGAATCGCCGACCCAATTGCCCCGACCAGCTCGCCAATAGGCTCCAGCCCCGGTACCACGCGCAGGAGCAAATAGCTGCCCATCTTGTTGTCCGCAAGCGTCTGAGCCGCCAGCAGCTCTTGGGCAAAGGCATCTTGATTGAGCACGTGCGTGCCCGCAATGCACCGCTTGTCCTGTGCCACGGCCTCATAATCAAAAGCACGACCCAGCGCGCTTTCTACCAAGCCGCACAGAATACGGAAGAGGTTTTGGTAATAGAGCGTCATCTGTCCCTCGGCCGCGCGGCGCACAAAGATAAAGACCGCGGGCGCCCCGTCGCGCTCCATCACGTAGGCAAACATGGGAAGCCCCGGCACCAGCTTACGGTTCACCCACAAGCCCGAGCGGTCCTCGCCGTCCATCATGGCCTTAAGATCGTCGAGCGCCAACGAGCGCAGCGCATCGCCAGAAATTGCCGGGCTCGCGGCGACCAGACGAGTAAACGACTCACCCGAAACGTGGTAGATCGTTACCGAGTCGTTATCCAAAATCTCGCCCAGCAGCTCGCAACACTTGCGGTAGATATCGCGCGGATTGAGCACGTCGAGCTCCTGCGTCACGGCGAAGATCTTGCCAAAGCTATCGTGACGCCCCACAATCTGGCGCTTGTAGGCGCGCTTGTCCTCGATGGCATCGTGGTAGAGCTGCGTGAGGAACGTATTGCGATTGCGCACGAGCTCGTTCTCGTCGCGCTCCGCCTTAATGGCCTCGCTGTTGCGCAGCTGCACGTAGCCGCACACGGCGCCAACAACAAAGTAGGCGATAAACGGCAGCCAGTTGGAGGGCTCGTAGAACAGACCCTGGAAGGTGTAGCCGTACTGGGTAAAGTAGCTCGCCGCTAGGCCAATCGAAGCCAGAAGCGCCGCGACCAAGCCAAAGTCCAGGCCATACAATGTGCCGATCAGCACCACGTAGAGCAGGCGATAATCGAGCACGTTGAGCTGGGCAGACTGGGAGAACAAGCGCTCCAGCACTTCAAAGAACACCCAGGCGGCTGCCGTCTCCAGGCATTTGACAGGCAGCGTGCGCATTTGAATACGGTCGATGGCCGCGCGCAGCGGATTGGTCTTTTTGGTGCGCGCGTTGGCCCAGCGAGCCTGGATGGTCGAAAGGTCGCGCAGCAGATCGTAGCGCTGGAACCAGCCGTAGCGCAGGCGAACGGTATCGTCCGCGGGCAGGTCGTAGCCAGCCGACTCGCCATAGGCAACCGTAAGTTCTGGAAAGGCCCCTTGAAGCGCCTCACCTAGGTCGCCCGCCGTATGGCCAAAAGCATCCGCAACGTCGAGCATCTCAAAGTTGGCATCCCAGCTGTCAAAGACACGATGCACCAACACCGCGAGTTCCTCGGCACACAGCAGGGGAAACGGCGCATCTGCCGCACCCTGGAGAGCAACCGATCCGCCCGAGCACGCCTCGAGCAGCGGCGCCAAAAATGGGTCGGTTAATGCCGGCGAAGCGGTATACAGATACGGCACGCGCAGGACTTTGGCTTGGATGCCGTCGCGGGCTGCATAGTGACGGCACAGGTCGTTGGCCGCGCGGGCGATAATGCCCTTGCCCGTCCGGGTGTCACTGGCGGCCGTGGCATCGTCGTCATGGCCAGCGCCCTCTGCACCCGCGGGCCCGGCTATATACAGCAGCTGCACGCGGCGTCCCATGCAAGCACGAAACACCGAGCGCAGCAGCTCGATGTCGCCAAAGGTCTCGGTATGCGGGGTGAGGTAGGTAGAAAGGTAGACCACGCGCTCGAACTCGTAGGCCTGGTCCAGGTGCTGCAGCAGCTCTTTCCACGAGGCATGGGGCGACGACTCATCGCGGCGCGCGTCCTGCTCGGCTACGACCTGCACATGGTCGCCGGGGAACGCCTTGGCGCAAAAGTCATCGTCAACATATGCGGTGTTGCCAACAACCAGCACCTCCATGGCGCACCCCTCCCCGAAACTCTACTTTTGCCATAGTCAAACACGCGTATCGTACGCTGTCAGCGCTTATGCCCAAAATCTTTAAGGCTGATTTAAGAACTTTTTTAGAGGATGTGGAGACGCCGAGGGTGCTAAATAAGCGCCCAATCCAGAAGTATGCGGCAAAGTCTTGACATGCCGACCACACCGTATAGCGACAACGCTTCTACCTGCGATTTCTTTTCATGAAATGGACAGTGTGCTCGAGGGTTCCAAAATTTGCCGCATACTTCCGTCGGGCGTTTCCGGAAGTGCGGTGAAAAACCAAGATCGACAGACCAGACCCCGGTTTTGGGCATTCGCGACCTGCGGATTTGTTACCGAAAATCGAGTTGCGCTCGGTGGTTTCCGGTTTTTCCCCGCACTTCCGAAAATAAAAGGCGGAGGGAGTTCTTTATAGCAAACGAATACCCAAGCCCCTCTTAATCGCCTTGTTCCAAACGTCGTTAAGCCTCTTGGGCCAATTTGCGATAAAGAAAATGCAGGTGCAACAAGCACAAAATGAACCGTTCTGCAAACGACCAATCTCATTAAGCAAAAGTTCAGAATGATTGATGTCCGCCACAGTCGCAGCTAAGTCAGCCATACACTCGTTTGCATTTTGCGTCACCTGCCCATTAGTCAACCAAAGCGATCTCAGGGCATGAACGGCAATAATGCAAGCAAATGTATAACTATCAATACGTCCAATATCCGCAAGCGAATCTCCCCTCCTGGCAACCCAGTCCTTGTAAGATCGCTCACCAAAAATCACATCCGAAGGAACAAGGGCATCATCCAGAGAGCAATACTTTGGGGGATCAAAATCACGATATGCTTCAACCGACGGATAGCTTAGATATAGCTGACCCATATCAGTGCTATCGCAGTAATAGTCTTGCATTAGCTCAAGCCGCTTAAAATCGAACCGATTGTCCTGAGGATCTAAGTCAAATATGAGCAAGGTGTCAGTAAAACTGGATTCGAGAAGCTCAGTCGCATCATCTTTGTCCGAAAGAAGCTCGGCAACAAAGAACCTAAGATCTACAGCCTCAAAATCGCAACCGTATTCTTGAAAGAGTTTGTCTAGAAAGTCATGAACATTAATCTCGACATGAACAATTTGATGATCATCTGCGAGGCTAAAAGAATCAAACATGCTCTCCATCAGCTGAGGCTCGCGTTTAGCACCTTCGACAATGAGCAGGACGTTCTTTACGGACGCATTGTTCATGACTAGTCAAACTCTCCGGCACGGAGGAGCTTCTCAATGTTGTTGCCAAGCCTCAACTCGCGATCGGTGGAATCAGCCAAAGTTCGAATGCCCCCTTTTGCAGAGATTTGATAAACGCAGTCAGGCCTCATTACGCCATTCTTAACAAGCGAGGTATTGTGGGTCGAGCACAGAATCTGACACGATGCCTTTGAAGCAAAGAACTTCAAAAGGCTCTCTGCCATCTCAAAGTGACAAAAAGCGTCAAACTCATCTATGAACAAAAAACTGGCCGACTCGTTAAGCTCAAGCTCAGAAAACAACTTAACCAGGGTTCTTGTACCGCTAGAACATGCCTCGACAAACGGGATGCATCGAATAGGGTGATTGAAATACAGAACAGGCGAGCCGTCGGACTCTTTAATAACGATCAGAGACTCATCGACTCCAAAATTGCGAATAAATGACTCGAATTCCGCAACTTTGTTCTCGCGTATGATCTTGTCGATTACCCTTCTTGTTTCAAACCCTTTTAATCGAAAAAAGTCCATGCGAATCAGCCTCATGCGCGAGACAAATCGTCGCAACTCCGCCAAGACGCCTAAAACATTAGTCGGAAGACTGCTCGTTATATAAGAAAGAAGGCTCAACGAAGTATCGGAGAATTCAAAATTGATTCCAGCAGCACCGATTCGTTCAAGATGGTTCTCTTCGAAAACGCCACTTGCATTATTAAAATCGAAAATTCGTTTCTTATCAATCGATAGGGTCTCGTGAAGCCAAGTAGTCGGAGAAGTCTTCTCATAGCAGTAATTGATTTCGTGACCGTCAAATTCAAAGACATAGGTGAACTGTGCCGCACCTCGCCCGCAGTCAGCATTCAAAAACAGACGATCATCCTGGTCAGAATAATCGAATGCCTTTGGAAAGCCGAGTGTAATGTCGAATAAAGCTGAACCGAAATTCGATTTACCAGACGCATTTCTGCCGATCAAAAGTGCAGTTTTCACAGTTCCGTTTTTAACGTTATTTTCTGCAAACTGGTAATCACGAGAAGCTGCGAAATTAAATGAAACCGGAGTCGAAAAATTCCTATAGCCATCAACTGTAAAACACTTAAGCATGAGAGTCTCCTATCTCTTGCCGTAATTATATTACGGCAAGAGATAGGAGAACTGCATCAATTGCGTCACTACGGAAAACGTCATGTAACCAAAGCCCATGTGAACCATGAAGTCCCGCTAAAACCGGAAGAATGCGGCAAATTACCAGACATACCGGCCACGTCGAATAGCAGCAACGTTTCTACCTGCAGCTTCTTTACTCGAAAAAGGCGGTGTGCTCGGGGGTTTCAGATTCTGTCGCATACTTCCGGCGGGCGCTTTCGGAAGTGCGGGGAAACCAAGATCAGCCAAGCGGACCCATGTTTTACCCTTCCGCGACCTGCGGTTTTGTTGACAAAAATCAGGTTGTGCTCGGCGGTTTCCGATTTTCCCCGCACTTGCGAAATGCGAGGCCCTGCAAAGCGTGTTCTAGCAACAAAGGCGGCATCCGCGACAACATCCAGTAGTCGCGAATACATCAAAGGGCCGTTGCCGGAAACCGAACAACGACCCTTCTTTGTCTCCGCCTCACGTAGAGTCCACGGCGACTGTATCACTGAGGACATCATCTTCAACCAGGTCAAAAGCGCAGTTCGTACTTTACGCTAGATGATAGGGACTTCGATTCTAGATCGTGCTATACAAACGCCATTCCTAACCGCATAGCACTCGACATAATGTGGGCCAACAAAATCAGTCCTCTCGTCATGGAAGCCATCTTTATTGCCACGTTGAATTTCACCTCGGATGCAGTTTCTCTGAAATGCCGCTTCACCGCGGTTGCGAACTTTCCAGTAAAAATCGCAATCCCTAAAAGAAGCAGCATTGACAACAAAGAAATGAAGCGAGCGCTTTCGTAGTAAAGGACAATGGCTAGACAACATATCCCTAAGTAATGAGGGCCTAAATCCATGCTGTATAACTTGGCAATCGATTTCCATCGAACGACGAATATCAACCTTAAACTGATCCTCGACAAATCGCTCATCAATGGCCACGCCATACTTGGAAGCAAATTGGGCTTCTTCACTATCGGAAGAACCATCGACAACAGCTTCGGAAAACGACTTTCCAAATAAATCAATGAGAACTTGCTCTTTATCATCAGAGCTAGTGGCATCGATTAGTTTTCCATGAGCTTTCTTGGCTTTTGGTACAAACGCCCCATTGTCATCATTCGTAACCTGTTGGTTGCTGCCCAGAGCATGCCAAAAAGATTGTTCGCGATCTTGCTCGGACAAAAATTTAAAGAGGTCGGACAAGAGATCATACGGGTCGCTGGAACGGTCTTTCTGGTTATAAAAACTATTAACAAGAGTATCGATGAGCAGGCCCTTAAAATGAAATCCGAGAGTATTTTTCCAAACCCTTAGAGCATTGCAGAGCCTTTTGCCATCTCCATCGGTCCTTTCAAATAGAACAGAACAGGCATCTTGCTCAGGAATAGGATCCGTCTTTTTCCAAGATCCACCATCATTCGAATCGGGATATTTAAACGAACCGTCCTCCTGCTCAAAAGCAGGAACCAAATCAATCGAATAAAACCTATCTGTGAAATTAATCACTACAGCCTGTCCGTCGCCTTTTATGTCAGTCCTGGGGTAACGGCTTTTAATGGTTTTTTTGACTTCTTGGAGAAGCGCTGATTGCCCATTAGAGTCATAGGCATTGAATCTCGTATAGACTTCCTGTGGCAATACAAACAAAGGTCAAGATCACTAGTTTCGGAAACAGCAGTTTGCCGACCAACTGACCCAACCACGAGACAATGGTCATCGACAGAATCCGAACCGTAGTATTTTTTGTTCAATAATTTCGTCAGTGATTCAATCGACGATTGATACTCGCTCAATGAATCCAACGAAATTGAATCGAAGAAATTCTCAAAAGATTGTTTTTCATCCATGCTGGTTCCCTTCAGTTATCTAACCAAATCCCTCAATCCGAAAGGGAGTATCTGTTCTATCTCCACCGGAGAAAACCCACAGTTACCCGCCTTAATGCTTTCACGGGCCTTTGAATAGGCTTTGGGATTTGTCATAGGGCTTTTTGCGTAAATTGAAGCAACTTCCTTTTGAAGAGAATCGCGACGAGACCTGATTTCCGCCAAATCAAATGAGCGGCTGTCGGCAAGAAGTGATAGATACCCCTGAAGAATCACCCAAATTGCATCTGCGGTGGCGCCATGACAATTCGCCCTCTCGCTCAAGTTTGCCCCTTTAAGATAAATTGTTATAGCTAGACTGATCACAGATAGGCCGGCGGCGGCCAGCGCCGCAATTTTCATTCCAGATAGCCAGATACCTACAAAGCCACAAGCGGAAACCGATGTCAAAACAGTCTGTATTACGGACAAACGGTTGTTGAGTCCGTTGGCGTTGTCTGCCGCAACGAGCTGCGTCTTATACGTATACAAAAGATTTGCATAAGCCTCAGCTATTTGCAGTAAGAGCCGGCGCCTTTCTTCAAACTCTTCAGCGGTTGTTTCCATTGCTATCCTCCAAACAGTCAGTGTTTTTCTAAAAGGATAGGACGCCGCGAGGACAAAAAATATCGCACAATAAGGCAGACATTAACCCCAAGATTCGAGTACCAGAAGTGAGCCATATGCATAGCCCCATTGATAGCGAAAACAACATCAAGCCCATTCTTGGCAGGACCAAGATCGATATCTGGGAGTGTTATGCGAGACATGTTCTGCAATTTATCGATAGTGACAAATACGGAAATTTGGCTTACAGCGACAAACCGGATTTGATCGATCGTGCACGGTCTCTGGGCATCGAGGCAACAGCTTCCCAATCACAAGACAGCAGAAAGGCGGAATCCCTCTATTCCAAACTCCTATACGAGAATGATACTTCTCAGGAAAAACGCCGAATCGAACTTATTGAGCAATGTGGAGCACATTTCGAAAAAGGAGTCCTGTTTGGTCCAAATGGTACGGATTCATTCGAGCCGATTATTAAAGCTCTTCGCAAAAAGCTAGACAGACTTGACTCTGGCGACTACGAACTCTTTAGGAGAAACGAGTTGTTTGTCAGATCCAATATTCTTGTTGACGAGGAAATGCTTCGCGAAGCGCTCTCCAACATGAAAAAAGAATCCCGAGATCGCTCATGGCACTTCGCTTCTGTTATCGTCTCGGTCCCTGGATACAATTACTTTTTCGATCTCGATGCATCGACATGCATATCCCTTGAATTCGGATACGAAGACCAGCATCGTATTGCTCTTGAAGCAAACAAAGAAGTGAACATGGCAGAGTCAAGCTGAGCTGAGTTACTATAACCGATCAACTAGCAGACCATTTCGCAGCAGGTCGGAATAAAGCCCCCAGAGTTCTTTGCTGCACAAGCCTCAGAGCCCCAATGAGCCATCACCTCAAGCGACGCTGACCAACGCCAATCTGGCGAGAAGGTTCTGAGAATTTGAAGTTACCGCATCGCGTATAGCCAACCTAGCACGGGCCCGAGCGCCGCCGGGGACTAAAGCGGGCCCACCATCGCTCTCTCCCCTCCCCGACATTCCCCAGAAAGTTCGCTGATGTTGACTGGTATTCCCGTAAAATGAACCCCAACATAATATGTGCGGAGTGCTGGCCTGGAGCTGCCTTCGGACCCTATTGGCTGCTCACCGAGAGGCTCCGCTATGAAACGGCCCCTTTACTACCTGCTCTGCGCGATTGCGTGCACGTCCATGGTCAGCGCGACGTTGCCTATGTCAGCCATCGCGGAAGCCATCCAGCCTCTGGCAACAGCCGAGCAGCAGGCGCAAGCCGACGCCACGAGCAGCGACGCAGGCAAGGCCGAAGACGGCACCAACACAAATGCGACAGCAGACACCGTAGAGGACAGCACCGCAAAATCCACTGACACCAGCGCCGTCAACACGGAAAGCACTGACGCCACCACCGCCGCAACCGGCACCCCCGCCCCATCCCTCCGAGCCCAGACCAACCCCACACCCGCCGCAATCTTCGCCACGTCACAAACCACCTACGCCCACTCCGCCACCGCAAGCCAAAACGGCGTCACCTTCACCGTCTCGTGGAACGACGCCCCCGCGGGCACCGCGACGACCTTCCACGTAGCCCAAACCAACGGCTCGTCGCAGGCCAAGGCGCGCATGGACGTGCCCACCTACTGGGACGGCGGCAGCCATGAAAGCGTCTGCGACCCGTCGCGCGCGGCATGGGGCAGTTACTACAGCCTGGGCACTGCGGGCCACGACTTTACCTTTGACTTCACGGCATCGGGCACGTACCGCATCTACTTCTACTTTATGGACAACGACAGAAACGACCCCCAAAACGACAAAGGAATCTACTACCTGCGCACCACGGCGGAGGTGACCGTAAACGACGCCGCCCGCCCGAGCGTCACGCAGATCGTCAACGACGCCGTGGACCTGTGCAGGCAAGAGACAAACGGCTCGGAATACGACATGGCGCTGTGGCTCCACGACTGGACGCTCGACCAGCTGGAGTACGACCACAGCCTCAACTGGTGCTCGGCCGAAAGCGGCCTCACGCGCCACCAGGGCACCTGCGAGAGCTACCAGCGCATCTACTCCAAGCTCCTTAACGCAGCGGGAATCGCCAACGGCCGCATCACCGACAACGGCCACACCTGGAATGCGTAAAGATCGACGGCAAATGGTGCCAGATGGACCTAACCTGGGATGACACCAGCGACAACTGGTATGGGGACCTTTGTTGACGAGCTGCTAGATGGCACAGAAACCATGCTCGGAAAAAAGGATTCCGGACTGTCCGAGGGCCAGATGCAGCGTCTCGCCGTAGCCCGCGCGGTTTATTCCAGTTCCCCAGCACTCCTGCTCAATGAATGTACCTCAGCACTCGTCCCCAAAACCGAACGAGAAATGCTGGACCGAATGCGTAATCTTGGCCGCACCGCGATCATCGTCACGCATCGGCCTGCAGCGCTGGAGGTTTGCGACCGGATAATTAATCTCGAAGCTACGCAATAGAAATCAACAGCATCAGAACTGTCGATTGCATCGAACGGAATCACGCGCAGTGCGGCATGTGTTGACATGGCCGAGACCGGCATCCAATCACGGCGTAAGGTCGACTGTTAGCAAATAACGACAACGGAGCCCTTGCTGGCCCAGGTGCCTAAGCACAATATGTCGGTACCGTTTCGCAATTATCAATAGCACTCAAACGCGCAAGTACTTATTAAGTTTCATCTTAGCTCCAGGCAATGGCAAACAGACGGCCAGCCGTTATTTCCGCTGGATCTTAAGGCCCTTCCGATTACTAAGGAGGTAAGCATCTTTATGTTCCTTAGAGATTTCGAAACTAGAAAGAATCTTATTCTGTGATTCAGGCGACCAATAAATATGAAGTCTTTCACGCGCCCTAGTTATTGCCGTATAAAACACATTGTGAGTAATGCGCTCCTCAACGTCCTTCGTAATAATCAGCTTTACGGATGAGTACTCTAGTCCTTGCGCTTTATGAACAGACACCGCATACGCCACCTGAAACGGCACGATACAGTCCTCGCCAACATCCTCGCCGTCTCGATCCTTGGCCTTATTAACTGAAAAGCGCAGAAACGTCTCTCCATCACGAAAATCTAAATACTCCAACCCGTCATAATGAAGAACGGAAAGCTCAGACGTGATAATAGGAACAGCAACCGTAAATTGCATCTCGTCTTTGGAAATTGTTTCCATTCCCACAAGACGCCCTTTTAGATTGTTATATAACAACGGATAAAACCGCTCAGACTCATTGAACAAAATTGGGTCGCCGACTTTATACGTATGATAATTCCAGACAACAGCCTCGTTCTTATTTCCCGACTGCAAGATTTTGTTCATATTATTAATGCCATATTGGCCATCATAGTTGAGACATAAAACAATCTCATCATCATTCATTCTGCTAATAACAGAGTCATCAAGATTCGATGTAAAATCGCAAGAAATAAGAATCTCAGCGATATCAGGACTCACATTTCTGACAGCATGCCATAGCTTTAGCAAATCATCATTCTTCGTGCGCCATGGTTTATCAAATTCATGGATGCACTTATCAGGCAAGAAGTCTCGAGCCAATGAAAACCAGTTTCCGAACTTAATGGACTCAATCTGTCTCACATCGCCAACAAGCAACAGCAGCTTAAATCGATTAGAATCAATAATAGATTTCATATCGCTATTACAGACAGTGCTGCATTCGTCAACGATTAAGATGTCGCAATCTGGCACATGATTCAAATACTTCGCAACGGTCATAAATTCGCAATTCTTATCATTAATTTTTCTTCTAAGACTATCTACGGCAGGATTTGTATTTGCGATAGCAAGTTTGCTTTCATTTTGCAGAAAAGCGCAAACGATATTGACCATGGTCGTTTTTCCGGTACCAGCCGAACCGTAGATGAACGCGACGCTCGTTTCGGCAAACATGGACTTCAGCGCATCTACTTTTTCAGAATCATCCAACTTACAACTTGGATCTCTAAGCCATGATTCGCATAAAGCGGTATAGCCCTTGACCCCATCACCAGACAGTTTTAAAAGCCCGCGTATAATATGAGTGATCTCATCTTCGACTCCCTTAACAAATATATGCCCGTTCTCATGCACGAGATCCCTTGAATGATGTCTAAAATATAAAGTCTTATTAAATGAAGCAATCAATTCATCAACATCCGAGAAGGCTGTAATTTCGGTATCCCTAAGATACAGAGCATTAGAATCAATTGTCTCCGCGGTCACTCTACGAGCCAGAAAGTTATCTTCATACGGATCTGGATCAATACATTGATACAGATCCTCAACAGCGACTACATGCCCAATAAGACTCGTGCAATACGGCTGCCGATCAAAGGGGGCACAGCCGTTTTTCAATTAAAGGTCACCGAGACGGCTATTCGGACTTACAGCCAATTGTTCTTCTATAACCCTGTTACGAGGTTTAGACAAAAGATACTTTAGAACATTAGATCCATCTGAGCCAGCGCTCAAAAACTCATGTGCAGAGCTAAGCAAGGTGTGTACCGGACAGGCATTTCCCGAAGATGTTATCTCCCCCCATCACAGAAATAAACTCGTCATTAGGGAGCAGCGCAATGTCGCAAAGCGTCATCCCAGTATGGGTCATAAAATTCATAAGTGATCTATAACTAGTGTATTGGCCAGTAAGCCAAGAGGCATCAGGGCCTCTGAGTATCTTCAAAAGATTATTCAACTCACAGGGGCGTACTGAAACCGCATATGCATCAACAATCGTAACAGGGAGAGTAAAGCCAAGACCGTCGATGCTCGTGCGCTTAGTCGAAACCACCACCGAACAATTAGTGGGAATTCTGAAAGATGAGTAAACAAGTATTCGATCAAATTTGCTACAAGAATCGAATGCAGGAACAAGCGTCGTCTCGTAATAGACAGAGTCCCCAGCAAAGAAAGGCTTAACAGCTCTAACGTAAAAACGGTCCTTCTCAATTTCAACAGCATTGGCGCTCATAAAATCATTGATTTTATGAGCTATCTCTTCATGGTATTTAGCCAAGCCGGGATCGGTGTCCAGAGGAATCTTACTCAAATTGGCAAGAATTGTAAGGCCGAGCTTATCGAATGCATAACGTTTCAAGCACAGCAAATTCTCGTAATACTTCAACAAAAGGCGCTCTGCAGAATCTTCACTTGGAACATAGTGCGAAACGACCTATTGTAAATAGTGATGGAACTTAGCAATAAACCGAGTCTCGCTGTTCTTACTCATATCTTTAATAGCAATCGAACATAATTTAAAGTAGTCGCCTTCGATGGGCTTGTTGCCATAAGTAGCGTACATTGCAATGTGCTCAACAAGATGACGCAGATAGCCCACAACGTCTCTTGAAACGGCTGACCTGCCCTCAAATTCAAGTCTATCAATTGAATGCTCTACAGCGTCGTTTGCATTGTAAAGCTCCTTAAGAGGGTTTCTCATAAGCCTCGCTCCTCCATCGTAATTTTCGACCCCGCAATATGGCTTAACGGCCAAGAATTCTTTACATCAATTTAGATGTCCATCCGATGTCCATCAATAATGATAGCCGCACCCAAACAACACTTCCGAGCCAAACGACGAAGCTGGGTAACGCATAATTTCTTTCGCAAATTGACAACCGCATAGCGGAACACGGCCCGCGCCCCTTCATATGATTTCTAGCGACCAAACAACAAATCACCGACGAAGGGGACATGGGCCGCACCTGCGAACATCGTGCCAACCGACGAGAAGTCGCTGCGCAAAGACATAGAGAATCTGGTAAGGAAGACCGTCGAGGAGACGCCCGACGCGCTGCTTGACGAGGAGGCGCCCGGGCTCGTCGGGACCGAGCGCTACGAGGGGACGGCGGGCCGGGAGGCCTACCGCAGCGGCCACTACGTCAAAAAGCTCGTCATTGGGGCCGGAGAGGTCGAAACAAGCGCGCCGGGATGTTCGGTGCGCTCGAGGAGGTGTTCCCCGGGACTCGCCGCCGGCGCTGCACGGTGCATTTCAACCGCAACGTGCCAGGAAGGGCATCGTGACCATGCGAAAGACCGTGGCGCGCACCTTGAAGGCGATCAACGCTCAGGAATCGCGCGAGACATGCGGCGGGAAGGTCGGAGAGGTGGCGACGAGTTGGAGTCGATGTAGCTCGGGGCGGCCGCGAGGTCGATACGCAACGTGTTCGCCGAGACGCTGGCCTACACGGAATTCCCACCTGTGCACTGGCGCCGGATCAGGACGAACAACGGGATCGAGCGCATCAACCGCGAGATCGGTAGGAGGACGAGGGTCGTCGGGACCTTCCCGGACAGCAACTCGGCCCTCATGCTGGTGACGGCGAGGCTGAAGTACATAGTGGAGCACGAGTGGGGCAAGAGGAGGTACCTGGACATGTCGAAGCTGGAGGAGATGGACGAGCTGAGGGGAAAGGCGGAGGGCCAGAAGAGGACGGGGCCGAGGACGGCTAAATCAATTTGCGAAAGAATCTTGACGGTACCGGCAGCATGACAATCCCCAGTAAATAGTCAACCAAATTGCAAGGTCAACGAACGGATGTTAACGTCATGCACCAGGCAGTGAAAGCCCAAGGCAATGGTACTCCCTAACACTTTAACGGAGTACATTGGTCTAATAATTTTCGTCAAACAGATGAACGGATGCGTCTACGACAGACTATGCACCGACCTGTTCTTCGGTGTCGTCGACAAGCGCTAAGAGAAGGAATGACCGAACGCGATAGTTCTCACGAGCAACATCGCACCAAGCGGGTGAGACGAGTTTTTCACAGGCAACGACACTCTCTTTTGCGCCCTCGACAGGCTGTTCGACAAGGCGTTGCTTTTCATGATGCGGGGCCCGAGCTACCGCGGCAGGGAGCTCGGGCCCCGCATTTCCCAGGTCTGGGACAGAAGTACGAAGTGGCCCTCGCACCGATTTTTCGACGCTATACCATCATAGAAGCAGGGAATTCATGGCGGCAGTGTCCGAATTATATAGGCGGACGATAGCTGTGAGCGAAGCCGGTAAACGCATTAGGCTGAAGTCTTAAGACTCCCGTCTCGGAAACGCTCGTTATCGAAGATTAGAACAAAAATCACAAGTGAAAGGACACAACAGTTGGACTAACGGTATACAGCAGCGGCACTATTAAGCCAGCCAAATAAATCAAAATTCTGCCTAAATCGATCGGTGTCGTTAGTTATCTGACCATTCCTAACAGAAGAGGGATGAAATACGGAACACTCTACATCTTTCATCGGCTTGGCAGTAAAACAGATCTTATTCGGAAAATCAATTGAATCGAATTTACGGATATTGTCATCTGAGCAACCATTCATTTGACTGAACTTGACAAATAAATTATCCCAGTTAATCCGCTCAACACGACGACGCCATTTTTCTTCAGCCTCTTCAGCAGTTGAATAATGAAGAAAGACGACTTCGATATCAGCAATCTTGGCAACAACCTTGTTTTCTTCACCTTTGCCAACCAACTCCTCATAGTGAGAAGAATCCCTTGCATCAATAAACTCTAAAGGCAAAGAAACATAGCGTCTTAAATCTGACGCGAACCTAACATAGTCCTCAGCAAAAAAATACAGCCCACAGGTTGGCGAAAGATAGGGGAGGTTGAAGTATCTGTATACAGTGCCAGCCCAGCAATTATTTGATATCACCGTAAAGTCGGTGGACCTAAGTCGCTTTAGACGGACTCTTCCCAGGCAACGATTAGTTTTTTCACGTAAAATCCTTTCAGCGACACCAACATGATCAATCAATCAAAACACCCTCAATCAAGCTAAATACGAATCGGACAAAGCGAAAGCTATTTGGCAGGACACAAGTCATCAAGGTACTCCCCCAACTCCTCCTCCCAGTCGGGCATGTGGAAGCCGGCAGACTCGAGCCTGGACAGGTCGAGCGCGGAGTGGACCGGGCGCGGGGCCACGGGGCCCGAAGCGTTCGCGTAGTAGTCGGCGGTGGCAACCGGCACGACCCTGTCCCCGTTCCCGTTGGCGGCATCGAAGACGGCGCGGGCGATGTCCGCCCAGCTCCTCACGGCGCCGGAGCCGGTGCAGTTATAGGCGCCGTAGGGGGCGTGCGTCCCCAGCACGTGGAAGATGGCCTCGGCCATGTCGCGCGTGAAGGTCAGGCGGCCCAGCTGGTCGTCCACGACCGTGATCCGGGTGAGTCCATCCTCCGGGTCGGCGACGCGGTCGGACAGCGCCTTCATGGTCTTGACGAAGTTGTGCCCCTCGCCGATGACCCAGGAGCTGCGCATGATGTAGTGGCGCGGGCAGCCGGCCACGGCGATGTCCCCCGCCGCCTTGGTCTGGCCGTAGACGGACAGCGGGGAGAACGGCTCGTCCTCGTCGTGGACCTCGGCCGTGCCGTCGAAGACGTAGTCGGAGGACACGTGGACCAGGGTGATGCCGTGCTCCGCACAGGTTCGGGCGAGCAGCGCCGGACCGGTGGCGTTGGCCTTCCATGCGATCACGCGGCCCTCGGGGGTCTCGGCCTTATCGACCGCGGTGTAGGCTCCGCAGTTGATCACGGTGCCGTAGAGCGACCAGTCGTACTGGCCGTAGGCCGCCGGGTCGGACATGTCGAAGGTGTCGATGTCGCAGAAGTCGAAGTCCTTGGCGACGCCGCGCTCCTCGGCGAGCGCGCGGACCGCATGGCCCAGCTGGCCGTTGCAGCCGGTGACGAGGGTGCGCCTGGGAGCCATGGGGACGACGTCCTTCAGCATCGGGTGGTTTTTGTCCGCCTCGGAGACGGTGCCCTGGTCCAGCGGGATGGGCCACTCGATAGCGAGCTCGGGGTCGGCCAGGTTCACGAACGTGTAGGTCTTCTTCAGCTCGAGCGACCAGTGGGCGTCCACCAGGTAGGTGTAGGCGGTGCCGTCCTCGAGCGCCTGGAAGGAGTTGCCCACGCCGCGCGGGACGTAGATGGCCCTGCTCGGGTCCAGTACGGTCGTGTAGACCTTCCCGTAGGTGGCGCTGCCCTCGCGCAGGTCAACCCAGGCGCCGAATACGCTGCCGCGGGCGACGGAGATGAACTTGTCCCAGGGCTCGGCGTGGATGCCGCGGGTGACGCCCCTCTTCTCGTTGTAGGAGATGTTGTTCTGGACGACCCTGAGGTCGGGGATGCCCAGGGCGGTCATCTTGGCGCGCTGCCAGTTCTCCTTGAACCAGCCGCGCGAGTCGCCGTGGACGGCGAGGTCGACGACCTTCAGGCCCCCGATGCCGGTCTCGGCGACGGAGAGGTCCTTCTCGAATGCGATGTCTGCCATCTGATTATCCCCTCCTACTGGCCCTGAGCCCTGTAGCGCGCCTCGGTGGCCTCCTTGGCCGGGCGCCACCAGGACTCGTTGGCCACGTACCAGTCGATCGTCTGCTTGAGCCCCTCGGCGAAGTCGGTGTGCACCGGCCTCCAGCCGAGCTCGCGTTGCAGCTTCGTACTGTCGATGGCGTAACGGCGGTCGTGGCCGGGGCGGTCGGCGACCCAGTCGAAGTCCTCGGGGTCGCGGCCCATCGCCTCCAGGATCATGCGCAGGACGGTGATGTTGTTCTTCTCGCCATTTGCGCCGATGAGGTAGGTCTCCCCCATGCGGCCCTTCGTGAGGATGTCCCAGACGGCCGAGGAGTGGTCCTCGGTGTGGATCCAGTCGCGGACGTTCTCGCCGCGGCCGTAGAGCTTGGGGCGCACGCCGTCGATGATGTTCGTGATCTGCCTGGGGATGAACTTCTCCACGTGCTGGTAGGGGCCGTAGTTGTTGGAGCAGTTGGAGATCGTGGTGCGCAGGCCGTAGGTGCGGGTCCAGGCGCGCACGAGCATGTCGGAGGAAGCCTTGGTGGAGCTGTACGGCGAGCTCGGGTGGTAGGGCGTCTCCTCGGTGAACTTGGCCGGGTCGTCGAGCGCCAGGTCGCCGTAGACCTCGTCCGTGGAGACGTGGTGGTAGCGGACGCCGTGCTTGCGGACGGCCTCCAGCAGGCGGAAGGTGCCCTCCACGTTGGTGCGCAGGAACGGCTCCGGGTCGGCGATGGAGTTGTCGTTGTGGCTCTCGGCGGCGTAGTGCACGATGGCGTCGTGGCCCGGCACCAACTTATCAAGCAGCTCCGCGTCGCAGATGTCGCCCACGACGAGCTCGACGCGGTCGGAGGGCAACCCCGCGATGTTCTCGGGGTTGCCGGCGTAGGTCAGCTTGTCCAGGACGGTGACGTGTACCTCGGGGTGGTTGTTCACCACGTAGTGAACGAAGTTGCTGCCGATGAAGCCGCAGCCGCCCGTGACGATGATATTCTTGGGTTCAAAAATCTCAGACATGAAAATCCAATCATCCTTTAAATTAAACAGGCTTAACAAAACGATAAAGCTGAACAAGTGTAGAGTCAGTCGATACTTCCAGATCAGCATTAGAACGACGAACACCGAATGTCGCAAATCCTTGCTTTTGATAAAAAGCAAGCAACTTGGGGGAATCCTGACACTCTAAAAACAAAAATCGACCCCCAACAAGAGTTTGTATTTCACGTACACTCGAAACAGCAAGATCCATCAGATCGGAACCTCGCATTAGACCAGAATAAATATCGCTTTTGCCAAATTGGGCAATTAACACGGAAGGCAAAAAGCAATCCCCCGTCTCAAAAAAGCTCTGCCCAAACTTAAGAAGACGCTTCTTTACAGAATTACTAAGACACGTCATCTCAATCCTAGCAACTTTAAGTGCAAGGGAATAAAAACCCGCAATTACAGCCGAATCCTCAAGTTCGTCGACAACAATATACGAGATTGCAATGCCTTGCTTTTCAAAGTCAATTGCTTTATTGCGGACAAACTGCTCAATATCTGAATTACGGCTACAGCAAAAAGTGGCGAGGAGAGCAGATGCGCGCTCCTCGCCGACTACATCAATCAACTCGGAAACCCGATAGACTGACAACGCCATAAGCTAAAGACCCATCTTTGTAAACAAGCGGTCGATTTGAGCCGCACGTGACGGATGTTCACGTTTAAAACGTTCGCTTTTCTTTAGGGTATCCCAGCTCCCTCTCCTTTGCCCTTCTTCGTACGCCTTGCAAAGGGCCTCTGCGGCCGCAGGAGAAGAAATCACAATTGGTGCTTTTATGCTCGAAGTGGCCATAGACAACTCCTTTCTTAAGCCAACGAAACCGCTTACAGTTTACCCCAAACAGAAATGACTTAGTACTCGCGCGGGCTGTTGACGATCTCGCCGGCGGCGACCTTCTTCAGGTGCTGGCCGTAGACCGACTTGCCGTAGGCCTTGGCGGCCTCCTCCAACTCGGCGGTCGTGATCCAGCCGTTCTCCCAGGCGATCTCCTCGGGCACGGACACGGGAAGGTCCTGGGAGTGCTCCACGGCGCGGACGAACTCCGCCGCCTCGTGCAGGCTCTCCATGGTGCCGGTGTCGAGCCACGCGTAGCCGCGGCCCAAGGTGACGACGGAGAGCGTCCCCTCCTCCAGATACATCTGGTTGAGCGTGGTGATCTCCAGCTCGCCGCGGGCCGAGGGCTTCACCTCGTGGGCCTTGGCGGCCACGTCGCCCGGGTAGAAGTACAGGCCGGTGACGGCGTAGGAGCTCTTGGGCTCGGCGGGCTTCTCCTCGATGGAGACGGCCCGGCCCTCGCCGTCGAACTCCACGACGCCGAAGCGCTCGGGGTCGTCCACGTGGTAGCCGAAGACCGTGGCGCGGCCCGACTCTGCGTTCTGGACGGCGCGCGTCAGGTGGCGCGAAAGGCCGTTGCCGTAGAAGATGTTGTCGCCGAGCACGAGCGCGCACGGCTCGCCGGCGATGAACTCCTCGCCGATGGTGAAGGCCTGCGCCAGGCCGTCCGGGCTCGGCTGCTCGGCGTAGGAGAGGTTCACGCCGTAGCGCGAGCCGTCCCCGAGCAGGCGCTCGAAGTTGGGGAGGTCCGTCGGCGTGGAGATGACCAGGATGTCCCGGATGCCCGCCAGCATGAGGGTGCTAAGCGGGTAGTAGATCATGGGCTTGTCGTAGACCGGCAGCAGCTGCTTGGAGGTCACGAGCGTGAGCGGGTACAGGCGGGTGCCGGACCCGCCGGCGAGGATGATGCCCTTCATTTGATAACTCCAAAAATCATAAACCTAGTGAAGAATATTTTTGAAATTCGCAGTCACGCCATTGAAAGTCGACCTATTCATAAAGAGATAAATGAAATATAACGTCAAAAAGCCGGCAATAGCGAAAGCAGCTGGAACACACAGGACGAAACCGATGAATGCAGCCGTTAAAAAAACCTCTTCTACCGTCATCGATGAAGCGGCAACATTCAGTTTTTTATTTAAATATCTTTCAGACCAAAGCGACCTCAAAACAATACTGACAACCACACCAAGTAATACGAAATCAAGGGATTTAAGAACAAACACTCCGAGCAGGGAAAGCAAAGCGCTGACCCCAACAGTCATCAGATTAACGACGAGTAAAGTTCTTTCCTCACGCAGTACCTTGAAATACGTAGTGCAGCAGATGCTCATCTTTGTATCGAAAACGCAAATGGGCAGGAGAACTGCAAAGTAGCGGAGACTATCCGAATATTGGGGAAGCCAGAGGGAGAGCAGCCAGACCATCGGGAAATAAAGAAGATACACACCGGGAAAAGCGAGCTCCATGGTATCTCGTACAGTTTTATAAAACTTTCTACGATCCTCATTAGTGCCTTGGCGAAGAGCAGGGAACAATACCATTGCCGCCTGCGAGACAAAAGCGATAAAAAAATTTACAAGAGAAAGCGATAAAGACACCTTGCCAAATACTTCGATGCCCCAGGCCGAGTCGACTAGAGCCCTTGCCACGCCTAGAACCAGCATGTCTGCAATATTCGCAAACATAAGGCTGCATCCGATCTTCATGTTCAAAAACGCGTCGTATATGGAGTTCTTTAAATGTAAAGGACGCGCAGATAGAAAATCCTTTGCATGATAGCAGCAGTAAGCAAGGCAGCAGGAACGGGAGATGATGTAACTGATTACATAGACCTTAAAGTCCGTCACGCCGAGAATGACGAAAAACAGCATAAGAACCAAGAATGTGAACCGGTCCACCATGGACGAGAACGAGAATAATTTCGTTTCATTCATTGCTTGAAAAACATAGCCAAGTAAGCCGCTCAAATTACAGACGACTGTATAAGCAGCGAAAGCAGAAAGAACAAACGCTCTGTCCGGTTCCGGGGCCAGGAAAAACGTCCCCGCAAGAACACCAGCGGCTACGATCAGCTGCTGAAAAATCTCAAAGTATAACGATGAGACAATCCTATGTTTATCAATCTCCTTACGGTTCTTCCCGCCTTCGATCAAATAGATTCCATCGTTAAGCCCAAAATGAAAAAAACCAGAATAGCTTGCATAAAACACGAAGAGCTGCCAGTAACCATAACTTGCCACGCCGAGAACTCTAGGCACGATCAAAGACATTACGACGCTTACAAATAGAGACAGTCCTTGGGCGGCAAAGGCAATAACGGCGTTCTTCGCGAGGAGTTTGATGTCAAGTCCCTCACCAGAGGCCATAGATTCAAATCCCTTTCCTTAAAAGCCAATAGGAAAACAAATAGCTACATCAGAAGTAAAAGAACTAAATCTTTCGCAGTAAAACCCCGAGGGAAAATGAGCCTTTCTTTCAAGAGCCTTACTTTTGAAAGAAACCCAAAAGAGTCGGAAGCAAATAGATTAGAAAGCCTCGCCAGCGTAGAGTTGGACACGGAGTACTTGCCGACAATAGCAGACAACGCCAACCTAATAGAACAATAAAACTCTGCCTTTTCCTTTAACTTTAGAGGAAGTTCAGAAATAGAAAAACGCTGGTCAATGCTCATACCAACAGTGTTAGCGCCATGGAGTCGGTACAGCATGAGCGGTGTGTCAATGTTTATGAAGCACCCTGTAAAAGCGGTGTACAGACAGAGCCAACGGTCGTACATCAAGTTTGAATTGAGAATCTCATCCGCTTCATTCAAAAAGAAGTCTGCAACGCTCTGATTAAAGATCATGCTTGAGCCATTTGAGGAATATGCATTCGAAAGCAATCCAGCCGCATAATCAAGATCCGAATAGGTCGAACAACAATCGCGGATATTTAGAATAGGATTGAGCTCAGCATCGGTCACAGTTAAAGCACAGGTTGCCAAAACTGGGCGATTGTCTTTAACAGTCTCAAGCGCGTTCTCGATGACCTGTACGGATAATTCGATTTTTTCGGGTAGCCAGATGTCATCTTGATCGCAGAGCATAAATAAAGAACCACTCGCGTGTTTCAAGCCGTTAATAAAATTGGCAGTTGGACCGTGAAAGCCAGAGTTATTATTGACGACAACTAAACGATTTCCTAGTTTTATTTCATACTTTTGGACAATTGAGAGAGTTTCATCGGTTGAGCCGTCATCGCTGACAATTAACTCCCAGTCTTGGTTAGTCTGGGTCAAAAGAGAGACCAATAACTCCTCAATATATTTAGCGCCGTTATACGTCGCTAAAACGATACTTACTTTCATTTAGTTCTTCCCGTCTGAACAATGTAGATACAGTGCAGCTGTTGCGAAAGCAATAGTCCGAAATAATCGTAAATGTAATCAAATAGAGCCAAAGGGCTACAGATCTTTCTGCGCCAATAATGATCCAACAAATCGTTATGCCCGGAACACAGGCAAGAAGCGCATAATTCCTAGATCTAAACGCAAATCGAAGAAATCTAAGTTGACATGCGATAAATAGACATAGCCCAACCGCACCAAAATCAACGAGAAAATCTGTCAACGTACCGTGAGTCGTGACGCTAGTTACCGTCTCACCCCAATCACCCGAGGCAAAGTAGTTGTAGTTCCCGATACCGTATCCAAAAATGGGGCGTTGAGCCCATCGCTGCACGGCCCTCATCCAGAGCTCGACACGAAACTGATTTGATCCATCGTCATATGAAGCAACAAAAAAACGATTGAACAGCCAGTCACTTACAAAAGAAGAAACAGCGACAAAGCCAAGACAAAGGCAAACGACAAGAAGAAATGAAGTTACAAGCTTTTTTGTAACTTTATCGCGATAGAAAGCAGCAATAGAAAGAATAGTAATTAATCCCGCACAGAGCAAACCGCTACGAGAGCCGGTAAGAACAATAGAGATGAAAGCAAATCCCGAAAGAGCAAAACCAAGCAGTCTTAATATAAGTTTGCGCTCGTAAAAAGCCATCATAATCGCAAAGGAAAGCTGCAGGACGACCAGCAATGCAAAGTAATTAGCATCAATAAAATGCCCAGTAAGACTCAATGGGTATATTCTTCCGCCATAATTACCCGATTTTATATACTCGGAAAATACAAGAAAAGTGGAGGCGGCGACAGAAAGGGCAACGCTTCTGATGACGAATAGCAGCTCGTCACGGGACCAACTTCGCGTAGTCTCCAGAAAGAAGAACAGAAGGATAACTGTAAAGAGTCCCATCCTTAATAGGAGTGTAGTAACGACCATTTCAGGAGCGACAATCACTGTCATCAAGCATCCGAAACCCATAATAAATAAGAATCCGAAAAGAAATAGATTGTCAAACTTACCTATACGATAGCTCTTCTTATCAAACATTAGGGATAGAACGAGCAGGGCTATTGATAGGACAGCAGATTGGAAAGTAAACGAATTATCTTGAGCGATGAGAATCTGAAATGGCAAGAACGAAAGGGCCAATACGATTAGCATAGGCCGCCGCCCAGACCGCCTCGCTTTGTATTCCTCATGCACACAATCGTTGTTCAATTTGTATTTTATTACCATGCTTACCTAACAAGCCCTTCGTAAAACTCCATTAGCTTTTCCGCATTGGTTTCTGCAGAGTACCCAGCCAAAGCCAATTTTTTAGCCGCCCGGTAATCACGCCCTTGGGCAAGAGCATCGACAAGAGCAGATTCCCATTCAGCAGAAGGCCTATCCAGCCCAACGAACCTACCACTGCCTGTGATATCGCTTTCAGAGGGAACGCCGGTCGAAAATACGCATGGCAAGCCAGCTGCCTGGGCCTCAACAGCAGAAATGGGCAGTCCTTCATATAGGGAAGGCATAAAGAACACATCAAAAACCGAGTAGAATCGAGCAACATCGCTTCGAATACCCGGCAAAAACACCTTACCCGAAAGACCTAGAGAAGTAATCTTATCCTCTACCGTTCGACGCTCATCTCCGCCGCCGAGAATAACCATGCGAGCCTCAGGCACATCCTTGACATAGGACGCGAACACATCAATGGCAAATGAATAGTTCTTCTGCTTAACAAAGCGTCCCACACAACCTATTACCGGGGCATTCTCGGAAATACCGAGTTCAGCGCGCAGCGCTTCTCGATCATTAACGCTATACGCAAAATCATCAAGACAAATGCCGTTATTAATAAGTTCAAACGGCGAATTACCAAACAGATACCGACCGGCTTCGTCGGAACAGGCTGAATAAGCGTTTGCGAAACGCTTGCCAAGTGCAATAAGTGGAGCGTTTCGCAAACGGTGAACTGCATTATCCGATGAAGTGTTCAGATGACTATGAATAATTCGCACACCGACACCGGAGTGCTGACAAGCTCGGAGGGTTATGAAAGCATTATTGGGCACATGACAATGTGCAATGTCGTACTTACATGCAACTTTTCCAAGAGTATCGGTCGCCTCGCGAGCAAACTCAAAAGGTGACGTTTTGCCATGCGAAACGACGTAGACCGAAGAACCTTCGGCCTTTAGTTCATCGTCAAGGCTGTTGGAGAAAATTAGCCGACCAGACTCTGATGAATGGTGGAAAAAATCAAAATGAAAGCGATCTCTATCAATATACCGGTTCATATTGAGAACAAACCGTGTCACGCCGGAATCCGATGCAAGCGAAGGCACAATCTGAAGAACATTAATCACAATTAACCCTATCCAGTAAACACTTTCGAACAAGAGAAACGCTGTCGTCTGCATCAAAGCCCGCTTCGTGCACAAGAGAGGCATAGACATCCCTATCCGTCGTCATACGGGCCATCTCAACAGCCTTATCCGCCCAAGCAGGCTCACCGGCGGAGAGTGGTACCAAAATCTCGGCATCCGTCACATGAGCCTCCGGAGGCAAAGCCTCAGAGCACACAATGGCGCAACCCGAGCATTGAGCCTCGATTCTCACAATGGCAAGTCCCTCAAATAGTGATGGCATAAGAAAACAGTCGAGGGCCGAGTAGACAGGAGCCGGATCGGGAAGATAACCCGGCATAATTACCCTTTCTCTAACGGCAAGCTCATCAACTAAATTCTCGACCTGAGGGCGCAAATCCCCCTCGCCCACCATCAGGTAATAAGAATTTGGTTCACGCTTTAGAATCTCGCTAAAAACCCTAATCTGAAATAGAGGGTTCTTTACTTCAGCGATACGTCCGATGTTTCCAAATAAGATTGCATTCTGCGGAATGTCAAAGCTTTCGCGAATCTCAGCACGCGCTGCAGCATCGAATCGAAAGCGCTCAGTATCAATTCCATTGTTAACAACCTCGAATCGGCGACTGCCAAAAAGATAACGACCAGCATCACTCGAACAGGCAAGGCAAGCGGTAGCGCTGCCGCTGAGAAAGGTTTTTCCAAAGGCGTGCATAACCGCCTTAGCCGCTGCTTGTCCAGATCCAAAGGCCGAGTTATGGGAATGAACAACGCGCACGGGTACACAGCACTTCTTGGCAATCTCGGAGTAGAGAAACCCCATACCGTTCATGGTATTGATGTAGACCGCATCTGGTCTCATAGTATTTGCTAGTTCAGCAAAACCCTTGGATCCATCGCAGAGCCTTTTAAGCTGCCCCGGTTTATGCCCAGGGAAAACCGTATAGCGATCGATTCCCAACTTAGCAAGTTCGTCGTCAAACGAATCATTCCAGTCCCAACATGAGTACAAAGAAAAAGAAACGCACTTTCCTTGGAGCCGGCGAAAGAGCTCCATGAGAAATGTCTCGATTCTGCCTTGGCCCCATGCCTCAGCGTAGCAGAGCACACGTTTACCATCCGGATAAGAAATCGGCGCAGGAACTTTGCATACGATTCTACTCAACCCTATCACCCTTACGCCGGAGAGCGAAACGATAGACGAAAGAGCGCAGCGAGTTGGGCATCAAACAAACCATGGCATGCGGGTAATAGGAACAAAAATAATCGCGCTTGGTGAAATACCCACGCTCAACCTGTGCCCTTTTAAAAGCCTTGGCATACTTAAGGTATCGAACTCCTCCCCTACGGGCATAAAAATCATCGCTTACGCGCATCGCCACAAGCGGTTCACCTAGGTTATCCGCCTTGCACCCGCACGCAAGCATCCTGTTAAAAAGGTCCCAGTCCTCGAAATACAGAAAATCGGAACTGTAGTTACCAGCCTCCATAACCCTCGACTTTCTAAATGTCATCGGAGGGTGGCGAAAAGGATTGCGCCTTTTTGAGTAGATGGAGATAGCGTCCATACCCTTGGGAAGATCGGTCGAAGCGATGGGCTTATCGGGTGACTCAACGAATTCAACAACGTCGCTCCCGACCATATCAAGTCCGGCTTATAGGACAAAATGTGGCTTATAGGACAAAATGTGTGTCTACTTTAGGGGCATCGGCGCAGGTCGATGCC
>OMNT01000641.1_pt1 | contig 36070 bp, 26 predicted proteins | sample 1672551 | NCBI WGS metagenome assembly OMNT01 (sample SAMEA3136698, study PRJEB25190) | human gut metagenome | reverse complement strand
CGATTCGGTCGCACGGAGAGCATTTCCCAGTTGACAAAACTATAGGAACACCCCCCCCGCAGCATTAGCCAGCGGCAGCGCACCAACGCCTGAACTTGAGAAGTCGTATAGCTTTAAGACCAGTAGCGATAACTCATATATCGACGTCATAGATATAGACTCAGAGTATTGCTATCTGTTTAACCGCGATGACGAAAACAATCTGAAAAAAGTGTCCCTCATTAATATGAACGACGGCAGCATAAGCCCCGTTGACATTCCAAAGAAAAGTCTCTATTCGACCGTGCTGTCGGGCAATGATCAGTTGTCTTGGATAGAAGACTCCAACCTGGTCGTTTTCTCTCCTGAAAAGCAAAGTCGCTCAACCCATTCGCTTGAACCAGAAAAAAACGTTCAATACTGTGGTGCATGGGTTAGCGAAAACGATGAAACAGCATGTGTTATACAGTACAATCCCGAAGATTACTTTTCATATGCTTTTTATGACCTCAAGACTGATAATAAAATGCAGGTGTGCCGCATAGACAGCGATTACTCGCAGGAAATGTTTTCGAAAGACGGAAGCTGCTTTTACATTGTGTCGACCAATGCGAATAAATCTACCGTCACTCTGAAAGTGTTCGATACAAAAACCGGATCGACCAAATCAAGCACTACTCACGTAAACAAAATTACAGACAGCGTCGAAATAAACTCAATATTTCAACTTCCGAACTCAGAAGGCCTCATTCTTCAAGGTGACTCTTATTTAATCAGAGCTGACCGCGATGCAAATCTGAGCACCATATCCAATGATAAGGATCATGCTTTTGCCGATGGATATTCATCTTCCGGATCATGCGATTACTACCCCGTTTATCTCAGCAATGGCTCTAATGATCTTTTTGAAGAGGATGATGATTATTACTACCTGAACGAGCAAGATGCGAACCTCGGCGTCATCGATTTGCAAAATGGAAGCACCATAAGCTCTACTGCCTTCCCCTTCGGCAATGGTTATCTCAGCGATATTTCACATGATGGCGGCGTCTTACTTGGGAAATACTCAGACGATGACAAGTCCTCGGCATGTCTAGTCGATGCTCAAACCGGGGCAAAGAGCGAGTTCGATTCTAAATCGGACAGCTTGAGGTTCATGAACGGCGATCGCAAGATTTTGGCAACTTATTTCGACGACAATAATTCCTCAACGCTTCACGTAAACATCTACAAGTCCAATATCCCCCACTCGCTGCCCGAGGATGTGCTGTACTTTGTCCAGACTCACCTGCCGTTTGTTATTGGTGGTGGCGTGGCAATCGTCCTCATCATCGGTGGCGCGGTCGTTATCCTTTGCATCCGCAAGAAGCGCGCTAAGGCCGCGAACGGTGTGGCTGCCTCAGCGCCCAAACCACAGCGCAAGCAGCGTCGTCGTCAGAAGCGCGCCCAGCAGAACGCCGTTCCACCCGCAGCACCTGCGATGCCGAAGGCATCGGCAGCTCCAACCGAGCCCGCCCGCTTCTGCCGTCACTGCGGAACCCCGCTCGTGCCCGAAGCTCAGTTCTGCCCCACGTGCGGACAAAAAGTAGACTAGCGAACAAAACCCAATAGCCCCCAACCACCAAGGCCCCGTTCCGACACATTCCGGAACGGGGCCTTGGCTTGGTGCAGAGGTGCTAATTTGGGACGGGCATTGTCGCACGCTCCCATGAAGTTGCGGTGGAATAGGGACTGTTTTGGCCTCTGGAGCCTTCATTTAGTCCCTATTTCACCGCAACTTAAAAAGGGGCGCTGACCGGGATAGTCAGCGCCCCTTTGTTGAATGGATTAACCACCAAGATAAGCTTTGCGGACGTTATCGTCGTGCAGCAGCTCTTGGCCCGTGCCGGTCATGGTGATCTTGCCGGTCTCGAGCACGTAGCCGCGCGTAGCAATCGAGAGCGCCATCTGCGCGTTCTGCTCGACCAGGAGCACCGTGGTGCCGGCCTTGTGCAGGTCCTCGACAATCTGGAAGATCTGCTCAATCAGAATCGGCGCCAGGCCCATGGAAGGCTCGTCGAGCATGAGCAGCTTGGGGTTGCTCATAAGGGCACGACCCATAACGAGCATCTGCTGCTCGCCGCCCGAAAGGGTGCCAGCGACCTGGCGACGGCGCTCCTTCAGGCGCGGGAACTGGTCGTAGACGCGCTCGAGGCCCGGAGCCACCGTAGACTTGGGCTGTGTATAGGCGCCCATCTCCAGGTTCTCCTCGACCGTCATTTGCAAAAAGGCGCGACGGCCCTCGGGCACCTGGGCCAGGCCCTTGCCCACCAGCTTGTCGGCGGGCGTATGGGTAATGTCTTCGCCCATAAACTTGATGGAGCCGGTCTTGGAACGCAGCAGGCCCGAGACGGTTTTAAGCGTCGTGGACTTACCGGCACCGTTGGCACCGATCAAGGCCACGATTTCGCCCTCGTTGACGTTAAAGGAGATGTCCTTGATGGCGTGGATGGCGCCGTACCAGACGTTGATGTTGTAGACGGAAAGCATCGGCTCTGCCATTTAGTTCTCCCCCTTATCCTGCTTGCCCAGATACGCCTCGATAACGGCGTCGTTGTTCTGGATCTCCTCGGCCGTGCCCTTGGCGATGACCTTACCAAAGTTGAGCACGCAGATGCCCTCGCAGATGTTCATAACGAGCGACATATCGTGCTCGATAAGCATGATAGCGATGCCAAAGGTGTCGCGAATCTTAACGATGTTCTCCATGAGCTCCGCAGTCTCGGACGGGTTCATGCCGGCGGCAGGCTCGTCGAGCAGCAGCAGCTTAGGGTTGGTGGCAAGCGCGCGAACGATCTCCAGACGACGCTGGGCGCCGTAAGGCAGCGAGCCGGCCTGCTCATTTGCCAGGTGCTCCATATCAAAGATGGACAGCAGCTCCATGGCGCGCTCGTGGGCGGCCTTCTCGTGCTTCCAATACGTCGGCAGGCGCAGCACGCCCTCAAAGCCGGAGTAGCGCTCCTGGTTGTGCAGGCCGACCTTAACGTTATCCTCCACCGTCATGGTGTTGAACAGGCGGATGTTCTGGAAGGTACGGGCAATACCCATGCGGTTGACCTGGTAGACCGACTTGCCCGAGGTGTCCTCGCCGTCGAGCAGGATGGTGCCGTGCGTGGGCTGGTACACCTTGGTGAGCAGGTTGAAGACCGTGGTCTTGCCGGCACCGTTGGGGCCGATGAGACCGGCGATCTCGGTCTTGCCGATAGTCAGGCTAAAGTCGTCGACTGCTTTAAGGCCACCGAACTCAATGCCCAGGTGGATGCACTCGAGTGCAGGGCGCTCGCCCAGGTCGCGGTCGGGAACGATGGCGCCAGAAGGATACGGGACCATCTTGCCCTTCTTGAACTCAAATTTACTGGGCATCGGCTGCCACCTCCTTCTTGGAAGCAAAGCGGTCCTTAACGCGACCGAAGAATGCCTTGAGCTGCGGGTTGTTGGTAAAGATCATAACCAGGATCAGCACGATGGCGTAGATGAGCATGCGGTAGTCCGAGAACTGACGGAGCAGCTCAGGAAGCACCGTAAGCAGCGCCGCCGCGATGACGGAGCCGCGCATATTGCCCAGACCGCCCAGGACCACGAACACCAGGATGAGGATGGACGTGTTGAAGTCGAACTTGGTGGCGGAGAGCTGCGAGAAGTTACCGCCGAAGAGAGCTCCGGCAGCACCGGCGAGGGCAGCGGAAACCACGAAGGCGATCATGCGGTACTCGGTGACGGAGATGCCTACGGACTCGGCTGCAATCTTGTTATCGCGCACGGCCATAATGGCACGGCCGGTACGGCTGCGAACCAGGTTGAGCACGATCACGAGTGCGACCATGACCAGGATGGCACCGGCAAGGAAGGTCGAGTATGTCGACACGCCCGAGGCGCCCTGGGCGCCCTTGATGATGGCGGTGCCGTCCTCGAGCAGATGCAGGTCGTCGATCGTGGAGTTGCCCGTGATGTTAAAGATCACATGCAGGCCGCGCGAGTCGACACCCACGATAAGGCAAGTGACGATCTCTTTGATGATCTCGCCGAAAGCCAGGGTCACGATAGCCAGGTAATCGCCGCTCAGGCGAAGGACCGGGATGCCGATCAAGAAGCCCAAGATGGCGGCAGCGATGGCGCCGACCACAATGCTGATGACAAGACGCATCGGGTCGGAGGGAACGGCGCTCTCGAGGGCGACCGCGGTGACGATGCCCGTGTAGGCGCCAACGCTCATAAAGCCCGCATGGCCCAGCGACAGGTCGCCCGCGATGCCGACGACGAGGTTGAGGGAAATGGCCATGACGATATAGGCCGTGATGGGAACCAGCTGACCGGCGATCATGCGCGGAATCATGTGGTTAGACTGCATAAAGAACACGATGGCGAACGCCACAAGGCACATGGCGTACGTAACAAAGTCGTGACGCGTCTGCTTGTCTTTAAGAAACTTCATAACGCTCACCTACACCTTCTCGGGGACGTACTTGCCCAAGAGGCCGGCAGGCTTGACGAGCAGGACGATGATCAAAACACCAAAGACGATGGAGTTGGCAAGGCTCGTGGAAATGTAGGCCTGCGCCATCGCCTCGATGATGCCGATGAGAATGCCACCGACAAAGGCACCGGGGATGGATCCGATGCCGCCGAAAACAGCGGCATCGAAGGCCTTGATGCCGGGCATGGCGCCCGTGGTGGGCTGCAGTACCGGCGAGTAGGAGCACAGGAGCACGCCGGCGATGGCGGCAAGGGCGGAGCCGATGGCAAACGTCATCGAAATAGTGCGGTTGACGTTGATGCCCATGAGTTGAGCGGCGGCCTTGTCCTCGGACACGGCGCGCATGGCTTTGCCCATCTTGGTCTTACCTGTAAAGAACATCAGACCGGCCATGATAACCAGGCAGGCGACGATGGTGACGAGCGAGACGGCGCTTACGTTAAATTTGGCCAAGAACTCCGGCACCTGGAAGGTGACGAGCGAAGTGAAGTTCTTGGGCGTGGCGCCCCACAGAAGCTGCGCGGCGTTCTGCAGGAAGTAAGACACGCCGATGGCCGTGATCAGAACGGCCAGCGGGCCTGCTTGGCGCAGCGGCTTATAGGCCAGACCCTCAATGAGAACACCGAGAACCGTGCAGACCACACAAGAGAGAACTACAGATGCCCAGCCCGGGAGGCCGAGATACGACGTGGCGCAGAACGAGACATAGGCACCGACCATGATGACGTCGCCGTGAGCGAAGTTGAGCATCTTGGCGATACCGTAGACCATGGTGTAGCCCAACGCGATGATGGCGTAGACACTGCCCATGGACAGGCCGTTGACCAGGTATTGGATAAAGACCGTCATGTTCCACATCCCCCTTTCGAATAGGTTTCCAGTTGATGTATGAAACAGGGACGTTACATCGTCCCTAGATACCAAGCAAGCAGGGAAGGCCAAAACCTCCCCTGCTTGGGATCAAAACCGCTCTATGTAAGGCGGCCTATTAGGCCTGTACGTACTTGCCGTCGGTGATGACGTACGCCGTGGGCTCCTTCTGGACCTGGCCCTTATCGTTCCAGGTGAGCTTGCCGGTCAGACCGTCAACGGTAATCTTGAGCATAGCCTTGGACAGCTTCTCGGCGACCTCGGTCGGGTCGGCGTCGACACCAAGACCGGCCTCCTTGACGGCCTCGGCCACCGCGTGCACGCCGTCGTAGGCGTCGGCGGCAAACTGGTCGGGGGTATCGCCGTACTTATCCTTGTAGGCGTTGACGAAGTCGGCGTTCTTCTCGTCGTCGGCGGAGAACGGGGTCATGAGCAGCAGACCCTCGGCAAGAGAGGTGTCGAAGCCCTCAACGCCCAAGATGCCGTCCATGCCGTCGCAGCCCATCATCTTGACGTCGTAGCCCATGTCCTTGGCGTTCTTGAGCAGGACGGACGCCGGCGTGTAGTAGATCGGCGCAAAGATCATGGTGGCGCCGGCCTGCTTGGCTTTGGTCAGCTGGTTGGTAAAGCTCGTGGCGGAGTCGTCCTTAAAGGTCTCCTCGTCGACAATCTCGAGCTTGGACTCAGCGGCCTGGGCCTTAAAGGAATCTGCGATGCCCGAAGAATAGGCGTCGCCGGAGTTATAGAACAGCACGAACTTCTCGTCCGCATACTTCTGCGCCAGGAACTTGGCAGCGTTGACACCCTGGTTGGGGTCGGTGAAGCAAACCTGGAAGACGCAATCCTTGCCGTCGGTGACGTCCTCGGAGGACGCGGACGGGGTGATCATGAACGTCTTGGGGTCGTTACCGCACTCTGCGGCAACGGCAACCGACGCACCCGTGGTGGTCGGGCCGACGAGGGCCTGCATGCCCCAGTCGAGCAGGGTGTTGAAGGCGTTGACGGCCTTCTCGCCATCGGCCTGGTCATCTTCGGCCTTGCTGGCAAGCGGCAGCTCCTTGGTCGAGAAATCCTTGCAGCCAAGCTCGACGCCCTGGGTAACGGACTTGCCGTAGGACGCGTTGGCGCCGGTCAGCGGTCCGATGGTGCCGATCTTAAAGGAACCGTCGGCCGACGCGGAACCGCTGTCGCCGCCGTTGGAGGAGCAGCCAGCTAGAATGGACATCGCCCCCAGACCTGCTGCGCTCGCGATAACGCTCCTGCGATTCATAACAGGGTTCAATGACTTACCGGTGAGGCTCGACATGCGGCTCTCCTCTCAAATCTCGTCGGGTTTCGGTTACCCGACAGGCCATCCTTCGCCGTGTTCGGCGTTCGCAAAATAGTAGACGCTTTAGTTGAGAAAAGTGGCGATTATTTCAACTTTTCTTTTGTTTTGTCCATTTATCCATATTTGTGCGTATTCCTATCGATTTATGCAGTTTAGCCACTTTATTATGTGAAAGTAATGTTTCCGTTCTGTTACAAGCATCCTTGCCCTGAATAAAACGGCCCCACCGGTCTCGTTATATGCACTTAGGCGGCGATGTACTTGCCGTCCTGAATCACATAGGCCGTAGCGGGCTTTTCGACCTGGCCCTCGTCGTTCCACGCGAGCTCGCCAGTCAGGCCCTCGATCTTGATCTTTCGCATAGCCCTGGTGAGCTGATTGGTAAAGCACGTGACGGAATCGTCCTTAAAGGTCTCGGTATCGACGATGTCGAGCTTGGATGCCTTGGCCTGCCCGGCAAAGGCATCGGCGATCTCGCCCGAGACGGCGACGGCGGCACCGGTGGAGACGGGGCCGACGAGCGTCTGCATGCCCCAGTCGCACAGGGCAAACCTTATGGCGCAAACGTTGACAGTTTGTTACGGAGTTTCGTTTGTAGCGAGCATGTTTCCAATGTTTCCGCAGCGTTTCGGGGGTGCCGTTTTGTGCGACTCCTGTTGCCTGGCGAGCACGCGCCCTCGGTTCACGCTAGAATGCACTCAACCTTTAAGCGGTTAATCCATCCATAAGATGCACGAAGGAGCTATCTATGAGCGAACCCCTGCGCACCGTGAACGTCGGTCTGATCGGTCTGGGAACCGTCGGCGGCGGCGTGGCCCGTCTGATCAAGAGCCACCACGATGAGTACCTGGCAGCCTACGGCATCGACCTTAAGCTGACCCGCGCCTGCGCGCTTGCTTGGGAGCAGGCCGAGGCAGCCGGTATTGAGCGTGAGGCCTTTACGAGCGACTGGCACGATGTCGTCACCGACCCCGCCGTCGACATCGTCGTCGAGCTGATTGGCGGCGAGCATCCCGCAACCGAGATCTTTACCACTGCCTTTGAGCACGGCAAGCACGTCGTCTCTGCCAACAAGGCCCTGCTGGGCCGTCACGTCGAGACGCTTGCCGAGAAGGCACGCGCGTGCGGCGTGCAGATTAAGTGCGAGGCCAGCTGCGGCGGCGGCATCCCCATCGTGAGCACGCTTGAGCACGACCTGGTGGGCAACAAGATCCTGACCATCGCCGGCATTCTCAACGGCACCACCAATTACATCCTGTCGCGCATGGACGCCGAGGGCGCCGATTACGCTGACGTGCTCGCCGACGCCCAGGCAAAGGGCTATGCCGAGGCCGACCCGTCCGCCGACGTCGACGGCTTCGACGCCGCCAGCAAGACGGCAATCCTCGCTTCCATCGGCTTTGGCACCCGCGTGACCACCGACGATGTCTACCAGCAGGGTATCCGTACCATCGGCGCCGAGGACATCGCCCAGGCCCGCGAACTCGGCTACACCATTAAGCTGCTCGGCATCGCCCGCAACACCGACGCCGGCGTCGACGTTCGCGTGCACCCCACGCTGATCCCCGCCGACCACATGCTTGCCAAGGTCAACGGCGCCATGAACGCTGTCTACGTGGTAGGCGACGCCGTGGGCGAGACCATGTTCTACGGTGCCGGCGCAGGCTCCTTCCCCACCGCGAGCGCCGTCGTGGGCGATATCCTGTCGCTCTCCGAGCAGATCAGCCGCGGCGTAGCTCCGCTGCCCGAGATTGAGCCCTATGGTCACAACCTCGCCTTTAAGCCCATGGACGAGCTCCAGACCAAGTACTATGTGCGCCTGAAGGTCGCCGACCGCGTGGGTGCCCTGTCCGAGACGGTCGACATCTTTGCCAAGCACAACATCTCGATCTCGCTCATCAACCAGGTCGAGGACGGCAAGTCGGGCGTCAGCGATGCCTGCTCGGTCATCTTCCTGACGCACCGCGCACTCGAGAAGGACGTCCAGGCTGCCGCCGCCGAGCTTGCCAGTGTCGACTGCGTGGCCGAGGTCGCCAACGTCCTGCGTATCGAGGACGTCGAGGCCTGGACCGAAGGTGTTATGGCCAACTAATCCAACGCTTGCCTAGCAATACACGCTTTGAGGGCTCCCGTCCGATGTGGGACGGGAGCCCTTTTGTCTCCTGCCCCAAGCACAACGGCAGAGTACATTTGCGCGAGCCGCTCATCGGTAACGCGGGCTACCGTTCACCGATATGCAGACGCGACCGATTCCGGCTACCGCTACGCTGTGCTGCGAATGTCCGCCCGCGATGAGAGGAAGCACCATGTTGCTCGAGGGCAAGAAAGCGATCATCACCGGAGGCACGCGCGGTATCGGCTATGCCATCGCCTGCCGTTTTATCGAGGAGGGCGCCGCCGTCACCGTCTTTGGCTCGCGTCAGGAGACCGCCGGTGCGGCCGTTGAGAAGCTGACAGCCGCCTATCCCGACGCCAAGGTCTGGGGCCGCTCCTGCGACCTCACCTCACTCGAAGCCGTGACCGAGGCCTTTACCCAGGCTGCAGCCGACATGGGCGGCTTGGACACGGTCGTCAACAACGCCGGAATCTCCCAGCGCTCGCCGCTGCTCAACTACACGGCCGAGGAGTTCGCCAAAGTTATGGACCTCAACGTCGTCGCCGTCTTTAATGGCCACCAGGCCGCCGCCAAGATCATGACCGAGGCCGGCCACGGCGGCACCATCACCACTACGAGCTCGATGGTCGCCAAGTACGGCCAGCCCTCTGGCGTCGGCTATCCAACGTCCAAGTTTGCCGTCAACGGCATGGTCCAGTCGCTCTCGCGCGAACTCGCCCCCATGGGCATCCGCGTCAACGCCGTAGCACCTGGTGTAACCAAGACCGACATGGTCGCCAACCTGCCCGAAGAGGTCATCAAGCCCATCATCGCCACCATTCCTCTGGGTCGCATGGGCGAACCCGAGGATGTCGCCAACGCCTTTGTTTTCCTAGCGAGCGACATGTCCTCCTATGTCACGGGCGCCGTGCTCCCCGTCGACGGAGCCGCCCGCTCCTAAAGGTCGCAAGCCACGACTTCGAACCTCAACGCAAAAGGCGCGCTGCCTGCATCAACCGCAGGCAGCGCGCCTTCTTCTGTTTGAAGCGGAAGCCTGTCCCAGAATTTCGGATCAGAACGGGGCACGGTTTCCCCCAGGACCTCCTTGCGGAAACTGCGTCCCGTTTTGAACGCAGATTCTGGGAAGTGGTTTCCGCAACGGGTCTCTCGCGGAAAGCGCGTCCCACTCTGGACGCCCATTCCGGGACACCGTTTCCCAACGGCCCCTGTTTCGGAAACCACATCCCGTTTCGAGCCTTCAAAGCGTGACGCGATTCCCTTGAGAGACTATCGACTACTTACCGTCGTCGTCCTGGGCTTCATCGCGCGCGTAGAGCTCCAGCATGCGGCGGCGGTATTCGTGCACGGCGAGCTTGGCGCGCTCCAGGCGGCGGCGCTCACGCGGAGTCAGCTTGGACGGGTCGATCTCGTCGCCATAGGTCTTCTCGGCCAGCAAATGAGCGGCGTCCACGATACGGGCATCGATGTGCCCGCTTGCCGCCTCGGTCGAGAGGCGGTCGGCAATGGAATCAAGGGTAGGTATGCCGTCGAGCGAACGCCCATGTCCATGCGAGGTCAGCAGCTCGTGCTCGCGTGCGAGCAGGCTCGCCAAATCGTGATGGGCGCGCAAGATGTCAAGCGTATCGGATGGATGCTCGGCAACCTCTGCCACGGCGGCGACCGGTGCGGCGTCGACCACGCGGTAGAAGAGCTGCGCGAGCAGCGGCATCAAGAACACCGTGATGGCACCGGCGGCAACCATAACCGACGCAATATCTTGCGACAGCGCGCCCGCGTTGACGGCAACGCTCGTCACGGCAACGATGATCGGCAGCGCCGTGGTGCAGTACAGGGCCACGGTAATGCGACCATACGCCGACACATCGCGCGTCTCAGGACAAATGCTCATAGAGATGAGGATGGGCACGGCACGAATAATCAGCAACGCCACGATAAAGCCCGCGAGCAAGCCCGGGCGCGACGCCACGGCCGTCAGGTCGATCTTTGCGCCTGATACGGTAAAGAACACCGGAATCAAAAAGCCGTAGGCCAGGCCGTCGAGCTTGGTCTCGAGCGTATGGTTGCCCTCGGGGATGATATAGCGCAGGACAAAGCCGGCGGCAAAAGAACCCAACACGATGTCGAGATCAAAGACGGCCGAGAACGCCACGAGCGTGACCAGGATGAGCACCGTCAGGCGCACGAAGGTCTGCGACGTGGTGTCGGCGCGTTCCTCGACAAACGCAAAGAAGCGGCTGCCGACGCGCTTGGAGCGGCTTGGGACCACGGCCAGCAACACGCAAACCACCGCAAACAGGCCAAGGATTACGAGCGTTTGGATGCCAGTGCGAGCAGACAGCAGCACCGACATGGCGAGCACGGGACCGAGCTCGCCCCAAGTGCCATACGCGAGAATCGAGTCGCCCACACGCGTGCCGGTGAGCGAGCGCTCGCGCATGATGGGCACGAGCGTGCCGAGCGCCGTAGAAGTGAGGGCAAGCGTCACGGCGATACCGTCGAAATGACTGACCGAGAACCACGGGGTAAAGCGCACGGCAAGCCAGGCAATACCAAACGTAACGACCCACGTCGCCAATCCGTAGCGCCCCTCGACGCCCGTGATGCTCTTGGGGTCGATTTCAAAGCCGGCAAGCAGGAACAAAAAGGCCAGGCCGAGCTCGGACACAAGCGAGACCTCAGCATCTACATGGATAAGGCCGAGCATATGCGGGCCCAGCACCGCGCCGAAGACGAGCAAAAAGACCGTTTCTGGAACAGGTTTTCCGGGAATCGCCGAGGCGATGAAGGGGCTTGCAAAGGCCACGAGCGCGATGATGGCGAGTGAAACGAATGCCATGTGATGCCTTTCTCTTGTTTGCGCTTCACTGTAGCACCCTCGCCGTCCTCCACGCGCCGCGAGCTGTCGTATCATAGTGAGGTTTACAAACATGTGGCTCAAGGCGACCGCAGGGCAGACCCCGCAAACCGACCGCTGCCGCATACCGTACCGTACGCCCAACCGATTAGGAAGGCAGGAACCAATGGTCTCTCGTATCTACGTGGAGAAGAAACCCGGGTTCGACGTCGAGGCTCAGCAGCTCAAGGGCGAGCTGACCGAGATTCTCGGCATCAAGGGCATCGAGGCCCTGAGGATCATCAACCGCTACGACGTCGAGGGCATCGACGAGGAGCTTTTCCGCTCCTGCGTGCCGACCGTCTTTAGCGAGCCCCAGGTCGATGTGACCTACGACGAGTTCCCCGCAAGCGATGGCGCCGTCTTTGCCGTCGAATTCCTGCCTGGCCAGTTTGACCAGCGCGCCGACTCCGCCAGCGAGTGCGTGCAGCTCATCAGCCAGGGCGAGCGCCCCGCCGTGCGCTCCGCCAAGGTCTATATGATCTCGGGCGCTCTGGACGAAGCCGCCATCGAGGCCATCAAGCACTACGTGGTGAACCCCGTCGAGGCGCGCATCGCCTCGCTCGACCTGCCCGAGACGCTGTACATGGAGACCCCCGAGCCCCAGCCCGTCGAGGTGCTCGACGGCTTCCGCGAGCTCGACGAGGCCGGCCTTGCCGCCTTTATCGCCGATCGCGGCCTTGCCATGGACGAGGCGGACATCGCCTTCTGCCAGCAGTACTTCCGCGATGAGGACCGCGACCCCACCATCACCGAGATCCGCGTGATCGACACCTACTGGTCCGACCACTGCCGCCACACCACCTTCGGCACCGTCCTGGACGACGTGACGATCGACGACGCCGTGGTGCAGCAAGCCTTCGACCGCTACATGGAGATGCGCCACGAACTCGGTCGCGACGCCAAGCCCGTCTGCCTCATGGACATGGGCACCATCGGCGCCAAGTACCTTAAGAAGACCGGCGTCATGACCGATGTCGATGAGTCCGAGGAGATCAACGCCTGCACCGTCAAGGTGAAGGTCGATGTCGATGGCGAGGACCAGGACTGGCTGTTCCTGTTTAAGAACGAGACCCACAACCACCCGACCGAGATCGAGCCCTTCGGCGGTGCCGCCACCTGCGTGGGAGGCGCTATCCGTGACCCGCTCTCGGGCCGCAGCTATGTGTATCAGGCCATGCGCGTCACCGGTGCCGGCGACCCCACCGTCCCGGTTTCCGAGACGCTCGAGGGCAAGCTGCCGCAGCGCAAGCTCGTGACCACTGCCGCCGCCGGCTACTCCAGCTACGGCAACCAGATCGGCCTTGCCACCGGTCAGGTCAACGAGCTCTATCACCCCGGCTACGTGGCCAAGCGTATGGAGGTCGGCGCCGTCGTGGGCGCTACCCCGGCAAACCACGTGCGTCGCGAGTGCCCCGCCCCCACCGACAAGATCATCCTGCTGGGCGGCCGCACCGGCCGTGACGGCATCGGCGGCGCCACCGGCTCCTCCAAGACTCAGAACACCGAGTCCATCGAGACCTCGGGCGCCGAGGTCCAGAAGGGCAACGCCCCAGTCGAGCGCAAGCTGCAGCGTCTATTCCGCCGCGGCGACGCCTGCCGTCTGATCAAGCGCTGCAACGACTTTGGCGCCGGCGGCGTCTCGGTCGCCGTGGGCGAGCTTGCCGACGGCCTGTATGTCGACCTTGATACCGTGACCAAGAAGTACGACGGCCTGGACGGCACCGAGCTCGCTATCTCCGAGTCCCAGGAGCGCATGGCCTGCGCCGTCGCCGATGGTGACGTCGAAGAGTTCATGGGTTACGCCGCCGAGGAGAACCTGGAGGCGACCGTTATCGCCGAGGTTACCGCCGAGCCGCGCATGCGCATGGCCTGGAACGGCGTCGCCATCGTCGACCTGTCCCGCGAGTTCCTCAACTCCAACGGTGCGCCCAAGCACCAGGTCGCCCACGTGTGCGCCCGTAGCGTGTGGCAGCCCAGCTGGGCCGGCACCACGCTTGCCGAGCGTATGACCTCGCTGGTCACCGACCTCAACGTCGCCTCCAACAAGGGCCTTTCCGAGCGCTTCGACTCCACCATCGGCGCCGCGACCGTGCTCATGCCCTTTGGCGGCAAGACGCAGCTCACCCCGAGCTCTGCCATGGTCGCCAAGTTCCCCGTTGACGGCGAGACCACCACGGCGAGCGCTATGGCATGGGGCTTCAACCCCTATCTGATGGAGGCCGACCAGTTTGCCGGCGCCTACCTGTCCGTGGTCGAGTCCATCGCCAAGCTCGTTGCCGCCGGTTTTGAGCACAAGCGCGCCTACCTCTCCTTCCAAGAGTACTTTGAGCGTCTGCACACCGAGGCCGAGCGTTGGGGCAAGCCCATGGCAGCCGTCCTGGGCGCCCTTATGGCCCAGGTCGACCTGGGTGCCGGCGCCATCGGCGGTAAGGATTCCATGAGCGGCTCGTTTGAGGACGAGGCCGGCGAGCTCAACGTTCCGCCCACCCTGATCAGCTTCGCTGTTGCCGTGGGCAAGGCCGCCCGCGCCGTCTCGCCCGAGTTCAAGGGCCTGACGCATCGCGTCGTGCGCATCGCCCCCGCCACCTATGGCGAGGACTACCGTCCCGACGCCCAGCAGCTGCTCGCCGCGTTTGACGCCGTCGAGGCGCTTACCGCCACCGGTGACGCCTTGGCCGTCTCCACGCCCGGCTACGGCTGCGGCGCCGAGAGCCTCTTTAAGATGTGCGTCGGCAACCAGATCGGTATCGAGCTTGCCGAGGATGTGGACGTGGATAGCCTCTTCACCCCGCTCTACGGCAGCTTTATCGTCGAGCTCGCCGATGACGCCGAGCTGCCCGAGGTCGCCGACGGCGTTGTCGTCGAGCCCCTGGGCACCACCGTTGAGGGTTACGTCATCGATACTGGCTCTGAGGTCATCGAGCTCTCCGAACTTCAGGAGGCCTGGGAGAGCGGCATCGAAGGTGTCTTCACCTACCGCAGCGCCGGCGAGACCGCCGAGGTCGAGACCATCGACTTCCGTGCCAAGGACATCCATGTGTACGGCGGCGCCAAAATCGCCCGCCCGCGCGTGGTTATCCCCGTGTTCCCCGGCAACAACTGCGAGTACGATAGTGCCCGTGCCTTCCGCGCAGCCGGCGCCGAGGCCGACACCTTCGTAATCAACAACCTCACGCCCGAGGCCGTCGCCGAGAGCACCCACGAGCTTGCCCGCCGCATCCGTGCAAGCCAGATTGTCATGATCCCCGGCGGCTTCTCGGGCGGCGACGAGCCCGACGGCTCCGCCAAGTTCATCACGGCGTTCTTCCGCGCTCCCGAGGTCACCGAGGCAGTTCGCGACCTGCTCAAGGCCCGCGACGGCCTGATGCTGGGCATCTGCAACGGCTTCCAGGCCCTGGTCAAGCTCGGCCTGGTGCCTTATGGCGACATCGTCGACGCCACGCCGGATGCACCCACGCTGACCTTTAACACCATCGGCCGCCACCAGAGCCGTCTGGTGCGCACCCGCATCTCGTCCAACCTGTCCCCGTGGCTGTCGCAGTGCAGCCTGGACGACCCCTACACCGTCGCCATCAGCCACGGCGAGGGCCGCTTTGTCGCCAACGACGAGGTGCTCGCCCAGCTCATCGCCAACGGCCAGGTCGCCACTCAGTACGTGGGCGAGGACGGCAAGCCGAGCATGGACCTTTCCGTCAACCCCAACGGCTCCGCACTTGCCATCGAGGGCATCACGAGCCCCGACGGCCGCGTCCTGGGCAAGATGGGTCATGCCGAGCGCCGCGGCGACAACCTGTACCGCAACGTGCCCGAGCATGTCCCCGGCGATAAGTTCATGCCGATCTTTGAGAGCGGCGTAGCCTACTTCGCTTAAAGCTTTCCCATCGGGTACAATCCCCTCGGGTAACAACACCCGCCACCGGCACGCCCGGTGGCGGGTTCTTTTTTGCTTTGCGCGTATAGGAGAAGGACATCATGGAAAGCCGCAAGCCGTATCTCGCCACCCTGCCCGGACTCATCCTGGGCTGTCTTGTTTGCTGTGCACTCTGGGGATCGGCCTTTCCCTGCATCAAGATCGGCTACGCACTCTTTGGGATCCCGGCGCACGATAGCGCCTCGCAGCTACTCTTTGCAGGTTTGCGCTTCACGCTTGCCGGTATCCTGGTTATCGCCGGTATGAGCACAGCCCAGCGCCGCCCGCTCGTCCCACAGGTGCGCGATATCAAGCCCATCTGCATCCTGTCGCTCTTCCAGACTATCGGGCAGTACTTCTTTTTCTATCTGGGACTCTCGCGTGCCAGTGCCATGTCGAGCTCCATCATCGAGGCCAGCGCCAACTTCTTGGCCATCCTCTTTGCCGCCCTGGCGTTTCGCACCGAAAAGCTCGATGCGGCCAAGGTGCTTGGCTGTGCGCTGGGCTTTGCCGGCGTTGCGCTCGTCAACCTTTCGGGCGCGGATGGCACCTTTGGCTTTACACTCGGCGGCGAGGGATTTATCTTGGCTTCCACCGTTGCGGGTGCCCTATCGACCTGCCTCATTGGCATCTTCTCGCGCGAACATGACGGCGTCCTGCTCGCCGGCTGGCAGTTTTTAGTCGGTGGCCTGGTACTTACCGCCATCGGGTTTTTGATGGGTGGCATGCTCTCCCCCACCGCAATCGCCCCCGCTATCGCGCTCATCATTTATATGGCACTCATCTCCGCCGTCGCGTACTCGCTGTGGTCGCGCCTGCTTGCCGTCAACCCCGTCAGTCGCGTCTCGGTCTTTGGCTTTATGAACCCGGTCTTTGGCGTACTGCTGAGCGCACTGCTGCTTAGCGAGGGCGCCGGCACGAGCCCTGTTATCGTAATAGTTGCCCTGCTGTTGGTCTGCGGCGGCATCATCATCGTCAACAGACCTAAAAAGGCCTAGCGAGCTGCCCTTATTTAGCAGAGGGGATTCACATACTTTAGTTTAATGGAGCACATCGGAGAGCCGAGGGCCGCCATGCACGCAAGCTTGTACCCCTTTATCTAGCGTATCTGGATGCCGGCTTTCTTTTTCTCGGCCTTGGCACGGTAGAGCTCCGCATCGGCAGCGCGAAGCAAGTCTTGCCAGGTATCGACGCCATCACCAACCCTTGCGTAGCCGATGGACATCCGCAACAGATACGGCACCTCGGCGCGCGCGAGCTCATCGTTGATTGTCGCGCACAGATGCATGATATCCTGCTCTGCCGTCGCCTTTTGAAGCACCACGAACTCATCGCCGCCATAACGTGCGATAAAGCCACCAGACGCCGAGCAGACTTCTTTGAGCGCAGCGGATATGACCTGGAGGGCATGGTCGCCCTCCACATGTCCATAGCGATCGTTAATCTGCTTAAAGCCGTCGGCGTCCATCATAAGCAGATACACATCGTCCGTATGACCCACATTTGAGAAGAGCGACAGCATATAGGTCTCAAAACGGTTGCGATTGTTGAGGCCAGTCAACGGGTCGGTCGAGATCAGCTGCTCCTGGTAGATGATGTAGAGCAGCTGGATGCTCAGCGTTATACCGACGCAAAGGCCCGGTACCGAAAACAAAACCTGGAAGGTACCGCCCACCAGAGCGGGAATCGCAAAAAAGGCTAGGGTGTGATAAATGGCCTTCTTTTGCAGGCTTTCGACTTTTTGAGCCTGAATAAAGGCATGCAAGGACGTATATATAACGTAGCAGTAGCTCACGATGGGCTGGATCATATAAGCAAAGCCGCGACGATATACGCCCTGTGCATCGATATAGAACATAGCGTGCGTCCAGTAGCTGGTAAATGCCAGCACGACCACCAATGCGGTTGGCGACGTTAAAAGTACCACCCTGTAGGGCGTGGTCAGGAGCCGTGAGCCCTGCATCGTCTCGGAATAGAAAAACCAAATGAGGCACGCGATGGCGAACAGCGAAAACGAGACCGCGTTGGAAATCCAGTTGGCGGCAATGCCCAACGTGCCGCTCGCACCATCCGAAAGCGTCCAGATCATATCAAAGAAAATGTAGGCAGCAGAGGTGTAGCCAAGCATGCTAAACAAGAGCTGCTGGGTGCTCGAGAACAAGGAGCGACGACTTCGCACGGCAAGCCCGATAAGAACAATCATGCATAGCACGAATATCTCAATCTTGAGTGCCTTAACCACTAGACGCCGTCCCTTCAATATCCAAGTGGTCAGAATCGCCCGATTCGAATCTGGGCAATAAACACCCCTTACTCCGCAGGGGTAAAGGGAATAATAGCAGAGCACCCGAACATCACTGCAAAACAGTTTCTGTTCGGGCGCTCGGACGGCGCGAACTGCACGCCGGAATCAATTATCGGTAACGGTCGTTACTCTCCGTCGATATCGGTTGCGACGGCCTCCTCGATAGCCTCAACACCCGCAACCGACAGGTCTTCCTTGCCCTGGCAAAACTTCTTGTCGACCCAGCCGGTCAGAATCGGAGCCATGATCGCCGTGATGATAACGGCGGTGGCGATCTGAGCGTACGCAGTGGGTGCAAGATCGGCGTAGCGCGGCGCGACCTCGGCAAGGGCAACCGGCGTGGTCATAGCCGTGCCGGCGATGGTGGAACAAGCCACGGCAGCCTTGCCGTTACCACCGCACAGGCGCTCGAACGCAAAGGTGATGGGCCCGACGATAAAGAGCGTGATAAGGCCCAGCAGAATGCCCGAGATGCCGCCGGTGATAAAGCTCGACAGGCTCATTGACGCACCGAGCTGAAATCCGATGACAGCAATCGCGGGATTGGCACCGGGAACCAGCAGGTTCTTGATGAACGGGAAGAGGTTGCCCAGAACCATACCGATGACAAGCGGCAAAATGGAGCCGATGATGGTACCGACAGGAATGTTGGCGAGACCCGAAACGCCCAGGATGATCATGGTGACGGCGGGGCCGGCCGTAAAGAATAGGATGCCCACGGCGCCCTGCTCGGACTCATCGCCGAACTCGCCCATGATGCCCGTATAGAGCGCCATGTTGCAAAACGTAATGCCGCCGATGATGGAAACCGAGCTCAGGCCCAAAAAGTTGTCGTTAAAGAAATATGCCACGCCCAGGCCGAGAGCCGCTGCGACGACCAGCTTGGGAATCAGCACGACGATGCCGGTCTTGATAGCGCCCGGCGTGGACTTAAAGCTGATGCCGGCGCCCACAAACAGCAGGATCGCGGCGACGATGGTATTGGAACCGCCGCGGCAGGCAGCCGTAAAGAAGCCGCCGATCTCAAAGACCTGCGGACAGAAAGTGTTGAGCAAAAGGCCAACGATCATGGGATAGATCATGATGTCGCCCGGGATACGCGGGACTTTGAATTTCTTTTGCTCGTTGGCGGTCGCTCCCTGTGCCATGAAACCCCCATTTCCGCTGACGCGGAACAAAAGACCACGTCATACTTTGCTACAGTAAAGTTTGATCATGGTACCAGAAGAAGCAGACCAGCTCAGTGAGAAATTCGATTCGTTAGGCCGGGACGCCAAACGTGCCCCGCTCTTATATGAGGCTCAAAACGATATAGAACACGATGCCCGAGACGCAGCAGAAATATCAACCTGCGGCAATAAAGTTCGCCTACAATTGCCACCGGATCGAAAGACGTATCTGTAAGGAAGTCATTATGACAGCTATCGATCGAGCTCGGGCGTCCGAGGCCTTTAAAACCTATACCGATGCCTACGATGCCGCCAACCCGCGTATCGCCCTCAAGATCGAACATACCTATCATGTGGCCGAGACATGCGACGCCGTGGTACGCGAACAGGGCTGGGTGCCAGAGGATATTGACCTGGCATGGCTTTGCGGCCTGCTACACGATATGGGCCGCTTTGAACAGCTGCGACGCTGGGACACCTTTAAGGACGCCGAGAGCATGAGCCATGCGGCGCTCGGCGTCGAGGTCCTCTTTGGCAAACATCCCGCCGACGCACCCGCCACGACAAACATCCGTGACTTTATCGAAACCGATGCACATGACGAGCTCATCCGCGCAAGCATTGCCTATCACAGCGATTTCCGCCTACCTGCACAGCTCGACACACGCACACGGCGCTTCTGCGATATCGTGCGCGATGGCGACAAGATCGACATTATGCGCACCATCGCCGACAGCACCGTCGACACCATCCTCAAGGTTGATGAGGATACATTTCTCGCCAGCCACTTCTCGGCACCGGCGCTTGTCGCCTTTGCCGAACACCGCTGCGTCGCACGCGACGAACGCGATGAGCCGGCCGACTACTTGGTGGGGCTCATCTGCTTTATGTTTGAGCTCGTCTACCCCGCAAGCCGCGCGCTGGCGCGCGAGCAGGGCGATATCTACCGCCTGCTCGACGCGCCCTTTGGCATTGTGCGCCCCTTTACCGATCCCGCCACGCAGGCGACCTGGGAGCGCCTAAAGAAAGAGATGCGAGCCTGGCTAGCCGGCGCCTAGCGCTCGAGCTGGGCCAGGAGCTCCTCAACGACCTCGACGGCGTCGCCGACGACCTTGTACTGGGCGGCGCCAAAGATGGGGGCATCCGGGTCCTCATTGATGGCGATAATGCACTCCGCCCCACCGATGCCGGCAAGATGCTGGATGGCACCCGAGACACCAATGCTCACGAGGAGCTTGGGTGAAACCGACACGCCCGTCTGGCCAATCTGGTGGCGATACTCCAGCCAGCCCGCCTCCACGACGGGTCGTGTGCAGCCGAGCTCGGCACCCAGGGCTTCGGCGAGCTTTCGCATCAAGGGTAGGTTTTTCTTGGAGCCGATACCGCGACCCACAACAACTAGACGCTCGGCATCGGCAATCGAAGCCTGCTGGCCCCATTCCTCAGCGGGAATCGAAATCTCGACACGAGCCTTGGCGTCTTCCGCAAGGAATACCTGGGTAATCGTGCCAGAGCGGCTGTAGTCAAACTCGGGCGCTCCAAAGATACCGGGACGCACCGTTGCCATCTGGGGACGCTGATTGGGGCAAATGATGGTGGCCATCAAGTTGCCGCCAAACGCCGGGCGCGTCTGCTGCAGCAAGCCCGTTTCCGTATCCATCGAAAGCACGGTGCAGTCGGCCGTAAGGCCCGTCTGCAGGCGCACGGCAACGCCAGGCGCCAACTCGCGGCCAAAGGCGGTCGCACCGTACAGAATGGCTTCGGGCTTGCGCTCGGCTACCAAATCGCAGATGAGACGAGCATAGACCTCCGCGTCGTTCTGACGCAGGCGCTCGTCACGACAGACCAGAACTTCGTCCGCACCGGCGCAAACCAGATGCTCCAGGTCCCCGAGCGAGCCCTCGGGGCCCATGCCGACCAGCGCCACCAAGCGACAGCCGCGCGCATCGGCAAGCTCGCGGCCCTTGCCCACGAGCTCGAAGGCCACGGATGCCACGGCATCGTGCTCGTCAGTTTGCACGAAGACCCAAATGTCTCGATATGCGTCAAGGTCTACCGCACCGGTGGTCTCATCGCGCTCGATCGAAATAGCGTTGACGGGGCAGGCGTCGACGCACCCGCCGCACAGGATACAGCCGTCGGTTACGTGGGCGCAGCGATTGGGGCGTTCGCCCTCCACCACAATACCGCCCGAGGCGCAGGCGCGAACGCAGCGACCGCAGCCAATGCAGGCTTCGCTATCGATAATCAGTCCGCTCATCTATGCCATCTCCTCGATAACCTTGGCGAGTTTTGCCGCCTGCTCGGACGCCGTGCCCTCAACAACCTCGCACGTTTGGTCACGGTCGGGCACAAACGAGCGCACGACCTGCGTCGGCGAACCGGCAAGACCACAACGAGCGGGATCGGCATGCACATCGGCGGCAGAGACCACGCGTACGTCCGCTTCCTCGGCCGCGCGAATGCCAGCAATACTCGGCATGCGCAGCTGGCCAATCTCCTTGGCAGTCGTCATCGCGCATGGCATCTCCAGATACACTGTTTCCTCGCCGGCGTCACAGCCGTGGACAAGCGCCAGCGAGCCGCAGGTCGTAAAGCCCGCGCTCTGCACGCAACTCACGTCGGTCACGCAGGGAATCTCAAATGCCCCGGCAAGCTCGGGACCGATCTGGGCCGTATCGCCGTCAACTGCCATCTTGCCGCAAATGAGCAGGTCAAAGTCCTCGTCGAGCGCCTCGATGCCACATTTGAGGGCATAGGTGGTAGCCAGGGTATCGGCACCCGCAAAGGCGCGATCGGTCAGCAACAGCGCGTCATCGGCGCCGCGGGCGATGCAGTCGCGCAGCAGCGACTCGGTCGCGGGGATGCCCATCGACACCACCGTCACGCGCACATCCATACCAAAGCCGATAAAGTCATCCTTGAGTGACAGCGCGCATTCCAGAGCGCTTGCATCGAACGGATTGATGACCGCCTGCTTGCCGTCACGCACAATCGTATTGGTCTTGGGGTCCATCTTGACCTCGGTGCTTCCCGGCACCGCCTTGACGCACACTACCATATGGAATTCGCTCATCTTCACGCGCCCCCTTTCTGGACGAGTTCATCCAAGAGCTTCTCCGAAAACAGGTTGCCACGGCCCAGCTGCCCGGCAGGGTCGAGCTGCAGCTTGAGTCGAGCCGACTCGACCATGGCCTCGTGGCCGTACATCGTCTCCAAGAAGCCCGCCTTGATCTTGCCGACGCCATGCTCGGCAGAGACGGCACCACCCATGGCCGTGACCTCGGCCGCCCACCGGGCAAAGAGCTCGCCGCCGGCGCGGTAATCCTGCGCGTCGCGCGGCAAGATGTTCACATGTAGGTGGTTATTGCCGATGTGTCCCCAGGCGGCAGACTCAAGCCCGCTATCGGCCAGCGTGCGGCGATAGAGGGCAACGACATCGGCCAGGCGCGCATCGGGCACCGACATGTCCGAGCCCAGCTTGGTAATGGTGGGGTCCGTGCGCCGGCGCTCGTCGATAAGCATATTGACACTCTCGGGCACCGCGTGGCGGAAGAATCGCTGGCGCTCGCGATCGACCTCGGTGCGAGCGACCCAGGTCGCGTCGTCGCGGCCACCCGCAAGCTCCAAAACCCACCCCAAGTGGTACAGCTCCTCAGTCGCCTGCGCCTCGTCGTCGCAGTCGAGCTCCACGTAGACGCAGACCTTTGTCTCATCGTCGAGTGCCGGCAGCGAGGCAAAAGCAGTCGACTGCTCGCGCTGACGGCGAAGGATATCCAGGGCGCCCGCATCGAAATACTCGATAGCAGCGGCATGGGACAGCACGGGGCGCACGGAATCGGTAAAGGCGACGGCCTTGTCCTCGCTATCGAAAAAGCAGCTCACGCCCCACACAACCGCGGGAGCAGGCTGTAGGGTGATCTCGAGCTCGGTGATAACGCCGAGCGTGCCACATGCGCCGATAAAGAGGTCGATGGCGTCCATATCGTCCGCAACAAAATAGCCCGAAGCATTTTTGGTCTTGGGCATGGTGTAGTCAGGAAGATCGAGCTCAAGCGAACGACCTTGCGCCGTCACAAGTGACAGGCGGCGGCCCTGAGCGAAAACCTCACCGCGGTGAAGCTCGAGCAGGTCGCCATCCGCCAGCACAACGTGAAGGCCCGTGATATGCGGACGCATGGGGCCATAGGCATAGCTGCGGGCGCCGGAGGCGTTGCACGCCGCCATACCGCCCAGGCAGGCAGATGCCTCGGTGGGATCGGTGGGAAAGAACTGCTCGGGAGCAGTTTGGAACTCCTCGTATGTCCGAAGTGACGCCTGGTCCCAGCCACCTGTCGGCAGCGCCTTTTTGCCCAGCTGTTTGCGCAGCTCCGACAGTACGACGCCCGGCTCCACGCGCAGCAGAAACCGGCCCTCGTCATCGCAGCGAAGACCAAGGTAGCGATTCATGCGCGAGGTGTTGAGGATATGCCCGCCATGAGGCACGGCGCCGGCAGCGAGGCCCGTTCGGGCACCCTGGACGGTCACCGAAACACCGTCGGCATGGAGCTGCCGCAAGATAGCGCGCACCTCGTCTTCCGATGTCGGAAACGAAATGCTCGAAGCCTCGCCCGACGAGCGAGACTCGTCGCGGCCGTATTCCTCGAACTCATCGGTGAAGGGCTTGATGGTTGCAGACATGCAGACTCCCCTTTAGCTAACTACAGTGTTTGCAGGGAGATGTTACCGCATCGTTTCGTTGACGTGTTCGAGACCGCCTCCATAATTGAGGTTTTTTACGCACATGCAATTCGGCGAACGGCCGAGTTTCCTCGGCAGGCGATGCTTTTGACACATATCGTTCCGCCGCCAGCGATCGCAAAATTGTCGCTCGAAAAAAGTTGAAGTATTTTTTACCGCCCTTTACCTGCAGAGACGTCAATCCGTCAAGCATTTGGTCAGCTTTTGGTCAAGTTACGGCTGATACGGTCGGCATCGACAGCCAAAGCCAATAGAAGTTTTGGCCCAAGAGCAGGGAGGTTCCCATGGCATATTACTGGCCCCAGTACGGCATCGCCATCGAGGTCGACGACGACCCCTATCTCTTGCCCTTCGATGAAGAGGCATTCCCCGATACGGTGGTCTACCACGTCACCACCGATGTGATCTGCGACCCCGAGTCGTTCTCGGCGCTCGCCCGCCACATCGCACGCATCCACGACATCGAGCTCCCTCCCGACTTCGATGGGCTTGTCTACTCGCGCCGTCTGATGCTTCACATGCTCTTTGGTGCAGACCCCTCCACGTTTGCGCGCGTCTACACCGCCAAGGATGCCGCATGAGCGCAAAGAAACCGCCCCGGCTCGCGAGTTCGGGGCATCGCAAGAAACTCATCATTGCCTGTTTGGCAATCGTCTGCGCCCTCGTCGCCGTAGGTTTATATGTCTGGCAATCACAGCCCGTACCCGAGGCAGGCGCATCGGTTACGAGGGCCGAGGGCAAAACGCGCCAGGAAATCCAAGACGAGCTCGACGCCATCGTCCGCGACAACATGATGACGATCTCGGTTGCGCCGGTCGCTCAGTTACAGAAGGACGGCAAGCTGCGCGTCAACGTGCAAAACACCTCAGACAATAAGTTTCCCCAGCGCTTCCGTGTTATTCAAAACGACATGACCATCTACGAATCCGGTGTGGTCGAGACAGGCAAGACGGTTGAGACCTGCCCCGCAGGAGAGATTGAGGAGGGTGAGGCCTACATAGAAATTCAGGCGCTCGACGCCAAGACCCACGACGAGCATGGCAACCCCACGCGCGTCAAAGTACGGGTGGAGCAGGCAGAAGGCTAGCTTCCCCGCCCCGGCGGCGTTGCACGCACCTCACTCGGTATTCGTCCAATCATCGCGGGAATGGCCCGCGACGAACAGAAAGGAACGACTATGGACATCACCAGAAATCTGAACGGAGCCAGAGCGCTCGCCGTGGGCGCAGGGCTGGCGCTCATGCTTGCGGTGAGCGCCGCGCCGACGCCGGCCATGGCAGCGGGGCGTTTCGGAACCACCGATGTCAGGGTCAGGACCGAAATCGACAACATTTCATTCAAAGCCCCGACGGTCATTCCGTTTGTCGCCAACGCCGACGGCACGCTTCAATGCCCCTCTGAGGACGCCATCACAATCGATAACCTCTCGGCCTACGGTATTCACGTTACCAATATGAAAATCGACGGCACAAACACTTGGACCATTGCCGCCGACGCCAAGGCCGGATCCGCCCAGAACTCCATCGACTTTAAGGTCGGTCCGACGGACAGCCTCCAAGATGCCTACGCCGCAACGCAGGGAACGGGCATCGATCTTTCCAAGAACGCCGCCTTCGACATGGGCTATCAGGGCATTGCCGACGGGTCGGACAAGATCAAGCTCAAAGCGAGCGGAAACGTCGCCCGCGTCACGCGCGACATCTTCCACCTCACAAGCGCTGCAAATGAGGCCGAAACCGGCGACTCGGTAGCAAGCATTACCTGGACGGTTGAGCCCGGTGCGCACGTCGCTTCCTAGAGCCATCGCGGTGGCAGTCGCCACCGGCATCCTGGCGTTCACCCCGACCGTGGCTCTCGCCCAGCAGGATCAGGCGCAAGCCGCCACGCAGGTGACCGTCGACCTAACGGCGCTTGACCGCGGCGATCATCGCGAGGCGCTCGCCCAGACCGGCGACGCATCGCCACTTGTATCGGCCTGTATCGCCGGGGCGGGCGCGGCCGCAACGTGTCTTGGCCTGCATATCAAACGAAGCCAATAAGCCAAACACGGCAAGGCTCAAGCTCGGACAGCAAGGAGAACTATGGCACCCAAAAAACTATTGCCCGTCGCCGCGCTCTGCAGCGCCCTGGCGACCGGCACGCCTCTCGCCGCTTGGGCGACACCGGCCGTGGTGGACTCCTTACCGACAGCCCTAAGCCCCGCGCCAGCTCCGCCAAGCACTATTGCATGCAAGCGGTTTTCACTCGCGCAGGCAACAATCTCGACCTCGGGGTGCCTTTACCGCGACACGAACGGCTCGATAGTCGTGGATATCGAACGCCCGGACAAGGAAAATGGCCCCCAGGCGGGTCGTGCCATCTGCACATGGAAATCGGCTGCAATCGACACCGATGGCGACTTGTGTGACGTAATGCTGTGCATCGACATCGCCTCGACCAACGACTCGGCAAACGGGGCGAAGGTCGCCTTCGACAGCGCAACCCATGAAGAAGGAGGTGTTTGCCTGGGCTGCGTTCCCTCGAATGCCAATGGCGCGCAGCCCATCATCTCCTACACGGCATCACTGCAGATAACCAAGGCGGGTACCGACGCCATTGCGACGGGGAAGGCTCCTCTGCTGTTCTTCGCGAACGGCATGAACGGCAAAAATGGCCAGAGCAAAACACAGAAGGGCTCGCTGAGCGTCATACAAGGATCGAAACCTGACCCCATCGACATTGACGCCCAGACACGAGATGCGCAGTGCATTCTTGCCGACCCGGCGCTCCTCCAAATGTTCTGGAGCGGAACGGGGGCCGTCGGGATTACCTTCCCCATGTCCGGTGATACGAGCGGTCATCCAAAGGACGAGGCGGTGGACATGCCAGCGCATGCTGGCATCGCAGGCGATACGCCGTCGTCAGAAAGCAACACGGCAGTTCCCTCCGATGCGTCAGGCGACACCGCCACCGAGTCAAGTGACGCCCAGCCCGAAGACGATCTGGACCTTGTCGCGCCCCCCGATGTCGACGCAGGCAACTGTTGCATGATGGTTGCGCTCGACCATACGGAAACCATCGACACCGCAAGTATTGAGCCAGTCGCCGCCGGCAAACCCATCCGCCAAAACACCCTCATCACGTTCCCCAAAACCGTCGACCTTGTCTTTTTGCCTTCGGGCGAAATCGTGGCGCCCTCAATGCTCACCTTGCTGGGCGCAAAGAGGGATCGCAACATAATTGACAAGCTCACGGTTGTCGACCCTGCGACTACCGCCACGTTGCGTCTGTATGCCGTCGGCGCGGATGGAAACAAAACCGAAGAATTCGACGGCGAGAAACTCCTGGTCAACCGCGTACTTCAAAGAAATGAGGACGTATCGTATGAGCTAAGGCTCGAGGGATTCGACCGCGCCCGTGATGCAGATATTATTGCGGCGGCGATTGAGTCCCCGCAGCGCCTTATGACACTACGTTTCGATTACAGCTCGTATATCGTGACGCAAACCCTCGAATAGCATTTGGTCTCCACGGTGTTCGTATACCGCATGCATAACGTGTTAGACGTGTTATAGCGCAGCCTCGCACCCCGTTCTGCTACGATTGCCGCGTTGGCATCAATGTGGGAGGGTTCATGCCGGGCTTAGGAACGATCATCAACGTAGCGCTTTTGATTGCAGGCGGCCTTTTGGGGCTGGCAGGCGGACGTTTTATCACGCCCCGGATCCAGGACACGCTCATGAAGGCATCGGGGCTATGCGTCTTGTTTATCGGCCTGGGCGGAACCATGCAAAAGATGCTCGTCATCGACGGCAATGTCCTCTCGACCACCGGCACCACCATGCTCATTGTCTCGTTTGCCCTCGGCTCGCTCATCGGCGAAGCCGTCAATCTGGAGGCGGCAATCGAGAACCTCGGTGAATGGCTCAAGCGAAAAACCGGCAGCGAGGGTGACAACGAGTTCACCAACGCCTTTGTCTCGACATCGCTCACGGTGTGCATCGGCGCCATGGCCATCGTGGGCTCGATTCAGGACGGTCTGCTCGGCGACTGGTCCACGCTCGCTCTCAAGGGCGCACTGGACTGCATCATCGTTTGCACCATGACGGCTTCGCTCGGACGCGGCTGCATCTTCTCGGCCCTACCCGTCGCCGTGTTCCAGGGAACGATCACGCTCTTTGCCGGCGCGCTCTCCCCCATCATGACCGCCACAGCACTCGACAGCCTTTCGCTCGTTGGATCCATGCTCATCTTCTGCGTCGGTGTCAACCTTATCCGGCCTCAGACTTTCCGCACGGCAAACATGCTCCCCTCCGTCGTCATAGCCGTCATCTACGCCCTCCTGTTCTAAACTATCTGCATCGTGGTATCTCGAACATCTGTTTGATGCTGTGCTATGATATGAGGTCACCAAAGCTGCGTTAGGAGAGGAGAAGCGGTGGCCGACCAGGACATCAAAATGCTCATCGAGCGCATTATGGCCGAGGCCCGGACTCATCAGTCTGCTCGCTTCTCAAACGAAGTCTATGCTGACGAGCCGATTCTCAAAACCGGTCGTCAGATGCAGAATTTCCTTCCCGACCAGTACCGCAAGATGCGTGAGATATCGCGCTGGCAGGATGATCCCAAAGGCGGTGCGGGGCGCTGGCTTTCGGAAGCCGAACTCTTCTACCGCCAAGGCCTGCTTATGGCCGACTTTGAGGACGACTGCCCCTACAACGGTACATTCAAGTCGTACTTCCCAACCTACAACGCTATGAGCGATCGCCAGCTGCGCGGGTACTTTACCTGGCGCGCACGGGTACGCCGCGGAGCCGTCGAAGAAACGTCGACCTCGTTTGCTTTTCTGTATCTCTACGAATTGATCTGTGGCATTGGCGTGGACAATCCACTCGATGGATTCAACAAAATCAAGGCCTTTTGGGATGCCTATCGCGCCTTTGAGCCCGGCATCGACCGGTTTGCACGCGTGTGGCTGCAGGATTACGCCGTTTTTCACGGGCTCGATCCCAAGCTGCTTCGCGACTCTAAAACCGTCATGTTCGATAACGCCCTTATCGAGCTGCGACGCGCTGCTCGAGACCTTGCGCCCGCACCGGCGCCGTCGGACCTGGCGCCTGCGCGTCGCAAGAACTCCGAGCCCACGCTCTCCCTTCCGCCCGACGAGGCTCGCGAGGAGCGACTCATGGCCGCCATCAACGCCCTCTCCACGTATAACCTCAATAACTCACGGCTCGATCGCAGCCACCATCGCGACCTGCGCCACGTGGCATGCGCCGTGTATGTCCGTATGGCGCGCTACTATGACACGCACCGAAAGACCGGTATCGTGGCGAGCTTGTTTGGGGAGGAGACGGCCATGCCCTATACCATGTTTGCCTCGGCCGTGTTCTTTGCGCCCAATCGCCACGAGGACTGCGAGTACCGTCTGGATCCCATCCATATCTACCGTTGCCAAAACGGCTTTTGGGAATGCATGCGGATTCACGGCAGCAGGCAAAAGAGCAGCAAGCTTGGCGAGATGATGCGCGCCTGCGACCAACGCCTACGCCTAGCCCTAGACCCCGCCCACCCCCTGAAGGAGGAAAAGGTCCCCAAATATCTAGCCAAGATTATCGATGATGAGATCGTGGCATGGCTTTCGTGGGATGCCGCGCACCAGCCCGTCAAGATCGATATCGATTTGAGTCAGCTGGGGCGCATTCGGAGCGTCGCCGCACAAACGCGTGAGGCGCTTTTGATCGATGAGGAGCGCGAGGACGGCACACCTGCGGAAGCCGAGGCGACGCTTATCGAGCAACCGAGCACCGAGCCTGCGCCCGGTATGGCTACCAAACCTGGCGAGATGACCATACAGCAAGACGAACCCGACGAGCCGACTGTCTCCACCGAAGAGTTTGGCGTCGTGGCACCGCTCCTCGTGTCTGTGCCCGCACCCGTAACGCCCACGCCCACCGAAGCTGCGAACAAACTCGCGCCTGCCGCAGATGCCTTCCTGCGCGCACTGCTCGAGCAAAACGCAGCGCAAGCGACATCGGCCGTGGAGAGGTCGGGCCAGAGCGAGGATATGCTCGTCGACAGCATCAACGAGGCACTCTTTGACCTGGTGGGTGACACCGTTATCGAGTTTGGAACGGCAGGACCGCAGATTATCGAAGATTATGAAGCTGACGTGAGAGGATACCTAGACCATGAGTGATACCGCATCCGCAGCGCCCCGCGTACCCAAACGCGTCGCCGCCGTTATCCTAAACTCGCTCAAGGGCGGCGTGGTCCCGCGCATCGGCCTTCCCTATATCACCGTGGGGCGCGAGGTCGAGATTCGCGCCCTGCTCACCGATTTGAGTCTCATCGCCGATGGCGGCGCGAGCTTCCGCTTTTTAGTCGGTCGCTACGGCGCCGGTAAGAGCTTCTTACTTCAGACCATCCGCACGCACGCCATGGGCGAGGGATTCGTCGTCGCTGATGCCGACTTGTCGCCCGAGCGACGCCTGCAGGGCGGTCAGGGGCAGGGCCTTGCCACCTACCGCGAGCTCATCCGCAATATATCGACCAAGACGCGCCCCGAGGGCGGTGCGCTCAACCTTATTTTGGATCGCTGGGTCGCCTCGTGTGCCGATGCCGACGAGTCTGCCGTCAATGCCCAATTGGCCCCGCTCGAGGAAATGGTCCACGGCTTCGACTTCGCCCGCATGCTCCGCCGCTACCGCGCGGCCGTATCCGAGGGCGACGAAGAGGCCATGAGCCGCGTGACCAAATGGATCCGCGGCGAATACCGCACCAAGAGCGAGGCTCGCGCCGAACTGGGCTCCTCAACCATCATCAGCGATGACGACTGGTACGACTACGTCAAACTCATCGCGCGTTTTTTGGTTTGCAGCGGCTACAAGGGCATGCTGGTGCTCATCGACGAACTCGTGAATCTGTACAAGATTCCCAACGCGATCACACGCCAATACAACTACGAGAAAATCCTGACCATGTACAACGACACGCTTCAGGGCAAGGCGCAGTACCTGGGCATGATCATGGGCGGCACGCCAACCTCCATCGAAGACCGGCGCCGCGGCGTGTTCTCCTACGAAGCCCTGCGCAGCCGACTCGCTCAGGGCCGCTTTGCGCGCGAGGACCTTAAAGATATGCTCGCGCCCATCATCCGCCTGCAACCACTTACCTACGAGGAGTTGCTGGTGCTGATCGAAAAACTCATGCAAATTCACGCCGGTTACTTTGGCTGGACGCCCACGCTTACCGAGAACGACTTGGTGGACTTCCTCAAGATCGAGTTCGGTCGCGTGGGAGCCGACACGCATCTGACGCCGCGTGAAGTCATTCGTGACTTTATCGAGCTGCTCGACATCCTATGCCAAAACCCCGACGCCAACGTGGCCGAGTTACTGCAAAGCGTCGGCGGCGACGCGCTGGCGCCGGCAACCGCAACAGGCGACACCGATACCGCAGGCGGCGACCGTAACTTCGCCGAATTCACCATCTAACCTGCCAAAAAGGGACAGGTTTATTTTGGCAGGTTTTATCTTGGCAAACGTCGAGGCAGCAATGCAACAAACCATTGCCAGCTGCGTTGAGAGATTCGTTTTTGAAAGGAGGCCCCGTGAACGCCTTTGACCGCTACGCCCCGTTTATCCAAGACTTCATCTACTCCCACGATTGGGAGAGTCTACGCTCCATCCAGGTTGCAGCAGCTGATGCCATCTTTAACACGCAAGATAATGTGCTCCTGACGGCATCCACGGCTTCTGGCAAAACCGAGGCAGCCTTCTTTCCCATCCTGACCGAGTTTTGGGAGAACCCGCCCGCGAGCGTGGGCGCCCTCTACATCGGCCCCCTCAAAGCGCTCATCAATGATCAGTTCGTCCGCCTCAACGACCTCTGCGAAGAAGCCGACATCCCCGTCTGGCACTGGCATGGCGATGTCTCGCAGTCGCACAAGGCCAAGCTCATCAAAAAACCGAGCGGCATCTTGCAGATTACGCCCGAGTCACTCGAGGCGCTCTTAATCCATAAGCACATGGCGATCCCGCGCATGTTCTGCGACCTGCGCTATGTGGTCATCGACGAGGTCCATTCGCTCATGCGCGGCGACCGTGGCGGGCAGACGCTCTGCCTTATCGAACGACTCTCGCGCATGGCCGGCGTGCAGCCTCGCCGCATTGGCCTTTCGGCCACCATCGGCGACCCCGAGCGCACGGGCGCTTTTCTCTCACAGGGAACGGGGCGCGACTGCGTTATCCCCCGCTTTGAAGAACCGCGCCGCGTGTGGCGTATCTCCATGGAACACTTCTACAACTCGGGTCCCCAGGCACAGCAGCGAGGATTCGAGAGCATGGGTCCCCAAGAGGCCGATGTGCTTGCGTGCGAGCGCATCGAGGCGGCGGCACCCATAGCGCTACCCATCGGCGCCCAAGAAATGCGTCACAGCGGACAACTCACACAGGAGGAGCGCCGTCAACGTCGTGAGCGGGCACGGGGCGAGGCCGCTCCCAGAGACCGTCGCACTTCCTCGGCCCCCGAGGACGAAGTCGACATCCCACGAGCGACCGAGCAGGCGCTTCTCAACCCCACCGACACGGCGCCCGACAACGCCGACCCCGGTATGGGCTATATCTTTGAGCATACGCGCGGCCGCAAGTGCCTGGTCTTTGCCAACTCGCGCGAGGAAGCAGAGGCCGTGTGCTCCATGCTGCGCAGCTACTGCGAGAGCCGGCACGAGCCCGACCGCTTCCTCATCCACCATGGCAATCTTTCGGCATCGCTGCGCGAGACGGCCGAGGAACTCATGCGCGATGAGGAGCAGGCGCAGACAACCGTCACCACCTCTACGCTGGAGCTCGGTATCGATATCGGCCGCCTGGAGCGTGCTTTCCAGATCGACGCGCCGTTTACCGTCAGCTCCTTTTTGCAGCGAATGGGCCGCACGGGACGCCGCGATCTTCCGCCCGAGATGTGGTTTGTCATGCGCGAGGAAGAACCCGAGCCGCGCACGATGATGCCCGAAACCATTCCCTGGAAGCTCCTGCAGGGCATCGCGCTCGTACAACTCTATCGCGAGGAAAAGTGGGTCGAGCCGCCCGAGCTCGATCGACTCCCCTACAGCCTGCTCTATCACCAGACTATGTCGACCCTCGCCAGCACCGGCGAACTCACGCCGGCCGAACTTGCCCAGCGCGTGCTCACGCTCAGCTATTTCCACCGCGTCTCGGCAGACGATTACCGCGTGCTGCTACGTCACCTCATTAAGATCGACCATATCCAGGTCACCGAAGGTGGCGGGCTCATCGTGGGTCTCGCAGGCGAGCACATCATTAACAACTTTAAGTTCTACGCCGTGTTCCAGGAAAACGAGGAGTTTACCGTCCGGAGCGAATCGGCCGAGCTGGGCACGATTGTTAATCCGCCCCCGCCCGGTGAGCGCATCGCCATCGCCGGACACTGCTGGATTGTCGAGGAAGTGGACTGGAAGCGCCATACCGTCTTTGCCACGCAGGTCAAGGGCCGTGTGCCGGCCTACTTTGGTGACTGCCCCGGTGACATTAACACACACGTACTCGAGCGCATGCGCAAGGCGCTCAACGAGCACGCGGCATATCCGTACCTTATGGGTAACGCACGGGCCCGCTTAGCGCAGGCTCGCCATACGGCCGAAATTTCGGGCGCGGGGACCAAGCCGCTCATCAACCTGGGCGGCGACACCTGGGTGCTCTTCCCCTGGCTGGGCAGCTACGCCTTTCTGGCGCTCGAACGTATGCTCAAGATTAAATGCGCCGCGGAGCTTGGCCTTCGCGGGCTCGATCCGTCGCGTCCATACTTTATGCAGTTCAAGATGAAGGCCGACGAGGAAACGTTCTTTGAGGTGCTCACCGCCGAGGCCGAGAAGGACTTCGACCCCATCGAGCTCGTCTATCCCGGCGAGGTGCCTTACTTTGACCGCTACGACGAGTTTGTCCCCGAAGAGCTCGTGCGCAAAGGCTTTGCCGAAGGCGTGCTCGACATCGAGGGCATGAAACAGCGCGTCCTCAGCTGGCGCGACCACGCCTAAGACCAGTCTTTTTGGGACGGGGAGACTTACTTGTCGTGAAGGACGGTGCCGAGGAAATCGGTGTCGAAGGGCACGGCTTCGGCAAAGGCGTAGTCGCCGTCGCTGGCGATGAGCAGGTAGTTTTCCTCGCCGCCGAACTCCGTATCGCCACATGGGATCACCCAAGCGTGGTTGAACACCTCAAGTGCCGTAGCAGCGCAGTCGCGCAGGAACGTCACATCGCTCCCCTCGTTTGCGCTCACGATATTGGCAACGTAGATGCCGCCCGGGTTCAAGCTACCCCGCGCCAGACGCAGCGCCTCAACGGTTGCCAGCTCGCGTACGGGCTCGGCACCGCCAAAGCAATCGCTCGCGACCACGTCGTAGCGACGATGGCCCACGCTCGTCACGCCCAGATACGAGCGAGCCTCGGCGGTTATCACCCGCAGGCGATCGCCCGCCGCGCGCTCCAGCTCGTCTAGGTAGAACCAGCGACGCGCCAGGCGCGTAATCTCTCCATCATACTCGATGACGTCCATGCGCAAGCTCTCGTGCGACATCAGAGCGAACTTAGGATAGGCAAACCCGCCGCCGCCCAGCATAAGCATGCGGTTGATACCGTGACCATAAGCGTCACGCATTGCGCCCTCGGCCTCAAACACGTCGTCAAATGCACGATAGTACGCAAAGACGGGCTCTGCCCAACGCTCGCCGACGTAGCTTGCGCTTTGGTAGACGCCGCCTTGCACCAACACGCGAATCTCATCGCCGCCCTCATCGTGCACGCGTTTCACACGCGCCAACCCATTGCGGGTTCGCGCAACCTGCAGACAGGCAACACGAACAGCGACGGCGGCCGCACCAAGCGCCGCGGCTCCCAGAGCAACGCCGGCAACGACGCCAGCAGAAACACTTGGCTTGTTCATCTAGAGCTCCTTTTGCAGATAGAGTCCGTGGTCACAAAAACCCAAATGGCGATAGTACTCGCGCGTACCGATCGCGCTAATCACGTTGACGCGCGCATAGCCAGCATCCCGGGCAATCTCGCACGCACGCTCTACGAGCAAACGCCCCAACCCGTGATGCTGTGCCGCCTGGCCTTGATCTCCCACGCGCGCCGCCATGCCATACACGTGTACCTCGCGAATCATCGCCTCGTCCGGTGTCGTCGGCAACTCATCCGCATGCGCGGCAACAAAAGCACGATCGGGCAGAGACAGACGCAAAAAGCCCGCGATCTTGCCCTGCGGCGTCACCCACTGCAAAAAGCGCTCGCGCGTCACCGGCGTCTCGTACGCCACTTCCTCGTCAAGGGTCAGCTCATGCAAGTCGGCGCCCGCCGTGCTAATCTCGCGATAGCGAATCTCACGCACTGTCGCACCGTCACCCCGAGCAGCCAGGCGGTTCTCAACGAGCTGGCGCAGGTTGGGTTTCTTGTTGCCCACCATGATGTCATCGGAGCTAAAGTCGCGGATCATGCGGCTGATGCGGCAGAACGCTGGCGTCACCACGATGTCGTCGGCCAGCACGTCGAGCAGCTCTTCCTCGGTATAGGGACGCCACTCGCCGCGCTCATAGCAGCCCACCAGACGCGAGCCCTCGATGAGCGCGCACGGGTAGACCTTGACCTCGTCGGGCATAAAGGCCCCTTCGGTCATAAAGCGTTTGTAGTCGCGCTTGTCCCCCTCGGGCGTGGCGCCCAGCAAGTTGAGCATAAAATGCGCGTGGATCTTAAAGCCAAACAGGCGCGCAAGCGAAAACGCCCGCTCGATCTGAGCCACCGAAATGCGACGCTCGTTGATATCGAGCAGGTGCTGGTCGAGGCTCTGGATACCCATCTGAATCTTGGTGCAGCCCAGGCGGCGGATGAGCGTGAGGGCCTGCGGCGTCACGGCATCGGGACGCGTCTCGATCGCGAGCCCCACCACGCGATGCTTCGCCGTCTCGTTGATGCGCTGCTGACGTTCAAGCTCCTCCATCGTTGCCGTCTGCCACTCGGCAACCTCGCCCCACGGCGTGCCGGGGCCGTACAGACGACGCACCGCACGGTTATAGCCACCCACGGCAGCATCCACACAACCCTGCTCGTCGGCAACGCCGGCAGCAACAAGATTCTTAGCAATATGACGGGCAGCATAAGCAGCACTACGATCTACTTTGCTTGGATCTTTACCGGAGAAAGCACCGCCACCATGAGCTCCCTTTCCACCATAAGTGTCCACAATGA
>OMNT01000638.1_pt1 | contig 36133 bp, 15 predicted proteins | sample 1672551 | NCBI WGS metagenome assembly OMNT01 (sample SAMEA3136698, study PRJEB25190) | human gut metagenome | reverse complement strand
TAATCTCCTTCTCTCTTTCCTTCCGCCTCTCTGATCGCCGCATTCAGCTCTGTCATGTCCGCTTTCTCCGGCGGCGTCGGCGGTTCTTCTTTTTCTTTCAGCGACGCCATTGCCTCCTGCAAACCGCTTCTTGCCTGATCGGCTTCCTCCTGGCTCACTCCTTCTTTCGCCGCCGCTTCCTTCGCTGCCGCAAGCGCTTTCCTAAAGTCCGCCCAGCTCTCCTCCGTGTAATCTCCTTCTCTCTTTCCTTCCGCCTCTCTGATCGCCGCATTCAGCTCTGTCAAATCTGCTTCTTCTTTTAAAACCAGTACACTGGCAAGCTTCTCTGCCGCCTGGCTGCACGCCTCCTCCGCCGGATTCTCCTGTGCGAGTACGCTGCCGGCCTCCTCAAGCGCCGTGGCTGCCGCACTCCGGCTGTCATCCGTATACTTTGCAAGGGTTCCGCCTGTTATCACTTCCAAAAGCGCTGCACAGGCGTCTTTCAGACTCCGGATTTGCTGTCCTTCTTCCTTTCCGGAATCCTCCTTTTCTGTTCCCACTTCAATATAATCCAGGCCAAATTTTCCAATCGGAACCAGTTTTATCGTATGCGTTCCTGCACTTAGCTTTTCAGACGCCCATACCTCCCGGTAAACATTCGTACTGGTATCTGAGGCTGTCGTGCTGAATGTTCCCGCCTTAACTCCGTCAAGATAGACGTCTGCTCCCACCTGGCTGGAATCTACCTTCGCGCCGATACGGACATATTCCCCGGTGAACTCATACGAGATGCTGGAATTGCTCTCCGAAGGATTATTGTACGTCTCTGTTCCCCCATAGGCATCGTTCGACGGCCAATTTTTCCAGGTTCCCTCTTTTTTCAGGGAAGCGTCCTCTCCATCTGTTTTCTCCCAGGAAACCCTGCTGCCATCCTCTTTCTCTAAATAATCCGGATCTGCATACACGCATACCCTGTTTGCAAGAGGCGTCAGTGTCTCCTTCTCCCATGCAAGCAGTTCCAGATGATATCCTGTAATATCCGCAGGCATATCCATCTTAAAATCCATGTTGTTCTTTTTTTCTGCTCCGGCTTTTACAGACTGAACCGCAAAATTCACAAGCTTTCCATCCTGCCCGTAAAGAACCGCAGCCATCTGCACGTTTTTCGCCGTTTTTCCTGTATTTTCTATCGAATAAATCCCTTCGTAGGTCTCCCCTGCATAAAGCCCGGAGGTCATACCCACACAGGAAGCTGTCAGCCCGCTTCCCTTCAGGCTCACGTCCCGCACGGCGCCCAGGAGCTTTACGTCTGCCCAGTCCGTATGATCCTGGGAATCATTTCCGTTTGCGTCCGTCTCCAGACGGATGTTCTGTACGCCGCTGATGCTCAGGTTGAATTCGTCTGCTTCCCCTCCGGAAAGCTCTTTTTCATAAATCAGCCTGTTATCTGCATAAATCCTGAAAAGTGCGTTTCCGCCGCTTACCTCGTTGTCGATTCCCGCTGCTCCGGTAATCCTTGCATATTTTCCCGCTGTCTCATAAGGAATGCTGCTGTTCGCATGAAGCCCGATTCCCTTTTCATAACGCTTCCCGCCGATACAGATCGGGGAACCCTCGCAGGAAACATTTTTCCCTTTTTCGCCCCATCCGGTCGTAATGGCGTCATAGTCCGCTGTTTCTGAAAGATAAACGCCCTCTGTTACATACTGTGGAGCCTGGGCGGAAACATTTCCGTATACTTCGATTTCAGATAAAAACGCTTTCTCCCCCTCGGGCACATCCGTAAAAGTCACTCTCACGTAACGGGCTTCCACGCCGCTCAGGGTCTCTTCCTCCATCCGGCTTCCAATGGTTTCCCCGGTATAAGCTGCCGCTTCTGTCCACGGACCGTTTTTATCCATTGCCGTTTCCATCGTATATGGATACGGCGCGCTGGAAAATCCCAGCTTTAATTTATAAAGATAGAGAACAAACTCCAGGTCCAGAAGAAAATATTCCCCGTCTCCTGTTTTCTCTGCCACCCAGGAAGTATCTGGATTCCCGTCCGTGGCCAGTTCTCCCTCCGCTGCGTTGCTGCTTGGGAATACCGGCCTTCCTGATGCGGCATTTGCGCTTCCGTAAGCGAAAGGCTCCTCGATTTTCTCTGTCAGGGTTCCCCACAGGCTCGCATCATAGAAATTCTCCGGTTCCTCCCCGTTGTCCGTACCTGTCGTATCTCTCGTCTGAATGGTAATCGTTGCCTCCGGCAGTCCCTCCGCCTCAGCCGAGATCACCGTCGTCCCCTCGTAAAAGGAGCGGAATTCTATGCTTGCTTTTCCATCCCGCATGGATTTATCCGGAGTAAAGGTATACTTCTTTCCGCCCGGCAGGATACCCGGCCCCTCTTTTACGGTCAGCGTTACTTTCCTCGTATCACTGACCCAGTTGCCGTCCTGATCCAGCATCGTGACGGTCAGCTTCGTATCCTTCTTTCCGTCATTCGTAATCTCCGTGTCGGAGGCCGTAATCTCCATGCGCTCAGCCGTGCCGCTCACAGAAGCCTCCCTTGCCACGCCGGTATTTTTTTCCCTGTACCAGTACCAGGTATTCAAAGGCAGACGATAGTAATCAATAATTCCCATCTTCGCCAGCCCGTCGCCGCCGATCGTTCCGTGGTGGAAGGCGCACCACAGACTCAGACCTGCGCTTCCTGTTTTCAGGGTATATTCTTCCACGGAACCTCCCTGAATCTGGTCATAATAAGGGCGGTACTCCCCCGGTCTGTCCTGTACTTTCGAGCCGTATTCAGCCACCACATTCGGCATCCAGTTATTTTCAAACTTTCCGCCGTCTCCATTATATCCTGCGATGTCACAGATCTCCAGGCTGTCATAGCCTTCTCTCTGGCATCCTCCCATGCCTGCTTTTCTGGTCGGGTCCAGCTCATGGGCGCGGTTCCGCATCTTATTCACCAGAGCCTTCGCCTTATTCTGTGTGCCGCTGGCCGTAAAGAATACTTCATTTCCCATACTCCAGTTGATAATAGACGGGTGATTCCGGTTCACCCGGATCATCGCCTCCAGAGATTCCAGACAACTGTTCTCAAAAGCCGCTTCGTCCTCCGGATTCTGCGGATAGGCGTCCTTAAACCAGTCGGAAGCGCTCATTGCGGCGTCCGCATCCTTTCCTGCCGAGCCGCCCATTCCCCAGAAATTACACTCGGACCAGAACAGGATTCCCAGCTCATCGCATGCCTTTGCATAGGACGGATCATGGGGATAATGGGAACCACGGATGAAGTTCATACCGCATTCCTTGATCATTGCCACGTCACGGTATAATCCCTCGTCCGTGACCGCATCTGCAAATCCTGCATGATCCTGATGGGCGTTCGCCCCATCCAGCAGAACCTTTTCCCCGTTCAGATAGAATCCGTCGTTTTTGTACTGCGCCCAGCGGAATCCGAACGAGGACTCATAGACGTCTGTCTGCACCCCTCCGCTGGTCACTGTGGTATAAACCTTGTATAAATACGGGTGCTGCGGACTCCACAGCTCGATACCGGAAATCTGCCGGCTGACCGCGTCAAGCACAGCCGTCTCCCCCGCTGCCACGGTCGCTGTCTCCGAGGCAAACTCCGCAACGGTCTTTCCGTCCGCATCGGTTACCTTGTGGAACACCTGTACTTCCTTCTCCTCATCAGAATCGTTCTCGACCTCTGTCTGCACCCGCACATTGGAGCGCTTTGCCGAAAGATTGGCCCGAATTTCCTCCTCTGAGGGGAACTGGGTAAAATCAATGTTTGCGGCGCTTTCGTCAAATCCGGGATTCGTAAGATCCGGCGTCGTGACATAAGTGCCATACCATGCCACATGTACATCCTCTGTCACATTCAGGTACACGTCCCGGTAAATACCCCCGGTAAACTGATGGTCTCCGGCACGGGGCGCCAGGTCATGCTGCCAGATGTTGTTCACCCTTACCGCCACCAGATTGGTTCCCGTGTGAAGATAGTCCGTAATATCATAGACAAATCCCGAATATCCTCCCTCGTGGGTTCCTGCTTTCTGTCCGTTTACATAGACCTCCGCTACCTGGAAAACACCCTCGAATTCCAGTTCGATCTTCTTATTCTTCCAGTCCTCCGGCACCTCAAAAGCCTTTCGGTACCAGCCGTATCCCACGTAAAACTGTGCCGCCATCTCATAAGGAATGCTGAAATTATGCGGGATTCCCACGTCTACCCAGGAAGAATCATCATAAGAAGCTGCCTCCGCTCCTTCTACATCGTTTCGAATAAACTTCCAGTTGCGGTTGAAATTTACCTGTTCTCTTCCGGTTCCTTCTTTTTCCCTCTCGGCTTCTTCTGAATACACCTGTTCCACGCCGCCCAAGCTTTTCGCATCTGAAGCCAGCGCCGACATGGATGGCGTCAGCATTGCCGCGCTCATCATAAGCGCCAGAAGTCTTTTTCCTGTTCCTTTTTTCCTCATTTCTTATCCTCCATTTCCTGTCTGTCATGGCTGTTTTCCCAGCCGCTTTCTATCCTGAAAGGGGAGATCTCCCGGGGATTCCCCTGAAAACGAAAGGTTCTGCCTAAAAGCCAAGACTGGTATCCAGCCCTTTTTGCTCCTCTGGCAATGCGTCATATTTTTTTCTGTATATCTCAAGAGCCTCTTTATAACCTGCATCCTCCAGCCCCTGCACGAAATCTTCCCAGTCCTTCTCCATGTCCAGTTCTCCTGTGATAAATTTCAGATACTTCTCCTGGGTGTATTTATTTAAGGCATCCGTAATTCCTTCCAGTATCTCCTTCTCTTCTCCGGTAAACGCCAGCGTCTTTTTCGGCTCATAAAAAGCGAACTCCTCTGCCCTGGCATTTGCCTTCGTAATCAGCTCCCTGTCCCTGGCGTCCAGCGTGGCGTCCGAGCAGTCCTGGTCGATCGGAACCCACATGCCGCTTCTGGCATCCAGTCCCTTTTCTTCCCTCTCTGCTTCTCCGATCAGCCATTTTTTGTCTCCGTCTTTCATTTCATAAGTCTCGCCTTCCACTCCCCAGTTTACCAGATCAATGATTTCATCCGAATACTGATAATCCAGCAGAGCAATCATCTCGTCAATATATTTTGAACGGCTGTTGACGCCTACTGCAAAATGTCCCCTTGAGGTAGGAGCCTGAACATCGATCAGCCCCTTTCCAAGCTCCGTATCCATCGGCGTAAGCGGCGCCATCTCAAACGCCGGGTTCTTCTTTTTCCCTTCCCCGTTCCAGTCTCCCTGCGCCTTTGTATTCAGACAGCACAGGTATTCGGAAAAGAGAAAAAGCGTCTTTCCATCCGTAATATTCTTTACAAACTGTTCATCCGAAATGGTGGCAAATTCCGGGTCGATCAGTCCCTTTTTGTAAAACTTCTGAAGGGTAGCCACCGCCGCCCTGAATTCTTCTGTCGCCGGGCCATATTGATACACCAGCTCTTCATTATCCAGGTAAACTCCTGTTCTGGTATGATACAGGCCCGCCACAGCCGCCAGCAGATTTTCCAGCCCCCACCGGTTTCCGACCGGAATGCTGTCCGGATATTTCTCTTTCAGCTTCACCAGCGCGTCATACAGCTCCTCCAGATTTTCGGGCGCTTTGATCCCCTCTTTCTCAAACAGATCCTTCCGGTATATCGACTGTTTGGGCGCCTGCCCTCTGGTATTAAAGGTCGTCAGACAGTACAGACGCCCCTCGCCGTCCGCTGTGTCATTGTAGATGGCGGGAATCTTCTCCATCCATGCCCGCAGATGCGGCATCTGATCCAGATAGCCGGAGAAATCTACAAATTCCCCCTCGTCACAAAACCGGTCAGCGGCCTCTTTCCACGTCTCGAACAAATCCGGAAGCTCCCCCGAATGAAATTTCTGTTCAAATACCGCAGCATACTCCGTGGGTGAAACGATCGTCCATTCAATCCTGATATTTGTTTTTTCCTCCAGTATCCTGTCGATTTCCCTGGTTCTGTCCCTGTTAAAATCCCGTACCATTGCCGTAATCGTGATCTGCTCATTTAAGGGGAAGGTAATCTCTCTCCTCCGGCCCTCCGCCGTCTCTCTGATATCCGGCCCAGGTTCTCCTTTTCCCCCGCTGCCTGCACAGCCAAACAGCATACACGCAAGTACTGCCATTACTGCAATTTTTCTTCCTCTCCTTCGCATCTTCCCTTTTCCTTTCCTGTTGACGGAACATTCTCCGCATTGTATACTAAAAAAAATCTGTCCGGAGGAGTGACCCCTGTGTATCGCAAATTGATTTTCCTGATTTCCACGAAAAATAAAGATTCCTTTCGAAATATCCTGCTTTTTTTCGCGCTTTTCTGCGCGCTGATCATTCTTCCCTGCTCCGTCATCACTTACCATGCGGACGGTCTGATTACCCGGAAGATCAGCGCCAACAATAAGAACTTTCTTCATGCCGCGTCCAGCACTCTGGACAATGCTCTTTCCTCGGCTTCTGACCAGGCGATGGCTCTTGCCCGCAGCAACTCTTCTGATTACCACACTTTGCTTCACACAGAAGATCTCCGTCATACGGCGGCTTCTCTCGCCCTGTACCATTTTGATACGGCGCTCAGAGAGTCCCTGTTTAACTCCGATCTTTTCTCGGACGTTTTTTTATATTTTAAAAATCCAGGCATCGTTTTCACCCAGAGCGGAACCTTCAACGCAGAGGACTTTTTTACCAGATACCGGGTATTTGAGGACTATCCGGAGGATTTTTTTGATGAACTTATGAAAAAGGACTATAAAAATACGCTGTGCCCGCCCACAAATATCCGCACCTGCACCACCACCGGGCAATTCTCCGATTACGGCAGATGCCTTCCTTTTGCTGTCAATCTTTCCGGTTACCGTGCATCCGACGCCGTCCTTGTTCTGCTTGTAAAGGAATCCCTTCTGAACCAGACCCTGGGCCGTCTGAACAATGACCAGACCAGCTATTTATATCTCCTGGACACCCAGTCCCGGACGATTTTAAACCAGCCTGCCGAAGAAGATTACGCCTCCATCCTTGCGCTCTCTGCTTTTGACTGGAATGCTTCCGAAGGTGAAACCATTTGCAAAGCGGACGATACCTACCGCATTTATTGGAAAAAATCTCCGGTTCACAAACTCCTTTACCTGGATGTAGAACCCGGACTCCTCATCACAAGGCAGCTCCATTCCTTTCTGGCGCTGACGCTTGTTGTCATGCTGACAGCCATCCTTCTGGCAGTTCTCCTTCATTTTATTCTCTTCCACCGGATAAGGGAAACCGTATCCTCCATCCTGAAACGGCTTCATCAGGCGGATATTCCTTCCGTTCCTGCCGATACAAGCCCCGTAAACACCGGTTTTCAGGATCTGCGCGCAGCGGTGGAGCTTCTCTGCGAACGTCAGGAAAATGACCGGCCCCAGCTTATAAACGCATTCTTTTCCGGCCTTTTTACCGGAAATATGGAAACAGAAGCCATCGATTCCTTTTGCAGCCGGCTCTCTCTCTTCGCCCCGGACGCCGTTTTTTGTATTGCTATTTTTAAATTAAACCATTTAAAAAATGGCCAGCCTGTGCCGGATCTATCCAGCGCCTCAGACACTCTTCCAAGTCTCCAGGAGCTTTTTCGCAATCTCCCGGATTCCTTTGGATACCGTGTCTCCTCCTCTCCTTCTTTCTTCCTGTGCTTTATGGATGCCCCGGATGAGACACTCATTAAGAGGAAGCTTTACGGTCTGGAACTCTATCTGAAATTAAAATTAAAAGATTTTCCTTCCGAATACAAAGGCGTATTCAGTCCTGTTTTTCAGGATATCCATGAGACCTTTCATTTTTACACCCAGGCTTTGAATCTGTTCGAAAGCCACGGAACTGCCGCCGATAAAACCATGTATACACAAGAGGATATTTCGGCCTCCCTCGGAAAGCTGCTTCCCGAACACAAGAAGCAGGTGACCTCCCTGCTGAAAACAGCCCCCGGCCAATGTTCTGCCTATGTGGAGAAATTACTGTCGGACTTCCGGCAAAAAGATATTCCTTTTTCCCAGCTTCGTTCCATCGTCCAGGAGATTCTTTTCCTTTTACAGGAGGGCCTTTATGAACAGGCTATCCGTTTTTCTTCTGTATTTTCTATGGAAGAACATGAATTCCTCTCCGTCCTCCATGCAATTCTTCTGCCTGAAAACCTGAAAAATTTTGGATGCCATTTTTTCCATATTTACGCATCCCTTCAAAAAAACAACGGTTCTGCCGTCAGTTCTTCCGAACAGACTCTGCTGGACTTTATAGACAGCCATCTGGCGGATATTCATCTGACCCTGCTGGCGGATGCTGTCGGTATGAACCAGAATTATCTCTCCCAGTACTTTAAAAAACATTTCGGGATTACCTTCGTGGACTATGTAACACGAAAGAAAATCGACCGTGCAAAAGAACTGCTGGTAACTACCTCCCTCACCTGCAAGGCCATCGGAGAATCCCTGGGCTATCACGACCCCAATGTTTTCACACGCACCTTCAAAAAGATGGAGGCCATAACGCCAAACGAATATCGCCGGATTCACCAAAACTAATCTCTTTGGTTTTTGATTTAGTAAAAATTATAAGGAATTTACTGAGAAACTGCAATCTTCTTTCTGTTAGATGATAGACTTATTTTCAGATATGGCTTATTTTCTACGATTTTAGCGATTATGCGGGGACTATCCCGCATAAAACGCTGCTGCGATCGCCCCCGGCCCCACATGGGTTCCGATCGAGCTTCCAATGGTGCTGACAGGAATCTGTTCTGTTTTTCCCCGGTAGAGCGCTGCATTGTCCGCCAGGTATTTTTGCAGTACGGCGTCGGAAAGCCCGCTGTAAGCCAGACAGTACGGCATCTCAAAGTCAATGTCCCCCGACTTTTTTACGTATTCCGTCAAAAGATTGTTCCCGTTCTTCGAACCCCTGGCTTTTCCTAACATAACGACTTCCCCATGCTCAATCGCAATCACTGGTTTTATGGACAAAAGTGTCCCCGCAAGCGCGGCCGTCTGCGAAATTCTGCCGCCCTTTTTCAGATATTCCAGCGTATCCAGCAATGCAATCACACGAATATCCCCTTTTTTTCGTTCCAGCGCTTCCGCAATTTCCGGCGCGTTTTTTCCCTGATTTCTCAGTTCCAGCGCATACTCCACAAGAATCCGTTCGCCAATGCACACATTCTGACTGTCCACAATTGTGACGCAGTCCTCATAACCCTCTCTTGCAATGCAGGCGCTCTGATAACATCCGGAGAGTGCAGAAGAAATCGTAATGCACACGGCGGTATCTCCGTCTTGCTTGATTCTCCTGAATCTTTCTTCGTACTCATAGGGTGCGATCTGGCTGGTCGTCGGCAGTATCTCCGACTCAATCAGTTTTTCAAAAAACTCCCGATGCCCCAAAGTCACCCCATCCAGATATTCCACTTCTCCGAACATGGTCTTCAGCGGCAGAATATCCAGTCCTGCTTCCTTCGCCTTTTCCTGTGTAATGTCACAGGCAGAATCTACAATAATTTTAACGCTCATAAACTTTACCTCCACTATTCTCTGTTTACTACCGCAACGGTTTCCTTTACCAGCCCGGTCAACTGTTCCACTCCGTCCTCTCCCAGCGCTTCCGTGACCGCATCCAGGATTTTCATGACCCGCTTATGCTCCTGCTCATACAGCCCCCTGCCTTTTTCCTGTAATTCAAGATAAATCTTCCGTTTGTCCTCCATACTGCGTCTTTTACAGATCAGCCCCTTCTCTTCCATTGCAGTTGTCAGCCGGTTTATCTGCGATTTCAGAAGCTTCATTCTTTCGCAAAGATCCGTTGCCGTCAGCGGGGCTTCCTTCCAAAGAGCATTGCGGTACAGAATGCCGCAGATCACGATCTCATTAAAAGAAACCTGAGAAAGCATCCGGTTTCCCCGGATACATACCGACATTTCAACCCATGCCTGCAACAGATTTTCCTGAAGTTCTTTTTCCATTTCAGTCTCTCCATTTTTGTTCACTTTGTATACTGTTTACTTTTTGAACTATATCGTAAGTCTTCGTTTTTGTCAAGCGATTTTTCTGTCACCTAAGGGACTTATCCGGCATATTTTTATAATAAAAGAAAAGCAGAGGCGCTTATCATGCACTGTCAGATGGAATTAAGCAAAGTGACCACCCAATATGTATCCCGTTTTTATGATCTCTTAAATGAAATGCGGCGCAAAATGACAAATGCCGGATGCACGGACAGTATTTCCCACAATTTTATCGTGCAGATGCTTCCGCACCACCAGACCGCGATTTACATGTCCCATAACCTTCTCCAATACACCACCTGGATTCCTTTACAGAATCTTGCGGAAAACATCATTAGAGAACAGACAAAAAGCATTGAAGATATGACAAAAATCCTGAACCGCTGCTGCCTCTATACCAACACGGAACAGGATCTTTCGTCCTATCTGCAATGCTTTGATTCAATTTCTCAAACAATGTTTACGCGCATGGAAAATGCCTGCACGGACAACAGCATCAGCGGAAACTTCCTGCGTGAAATGATTCCGCACCATGAAGGAGCCATCCAAATGTCGGAAAATGCACTCCGCTTCCCTGTCTGCGAAGATTTGCTTCCCATCCTTTCTTCCATCATTACCTGTCAGCGTGCAGGCATACAAAAGATGAAATCCCTGGAACGCACCCTTTACACCTGCCATCTCTGCTGATTTTCCGGTTTCCAGTCTGCCATCCTCCGAATACACTCCGTAATCAGCTTCTCGAAAAGCGGCCTATGAGGTCCGCCGTCTCCTGTACCTCTGCATGAGACGGCGGACCCGCAGACCCGCGCCTGACTTTTCCTCTAACCGCCTATTTTATTTTTACGCTTTTTTTCTGCCCTTTTCCTTTGAACAGTTTGTTATAAGCCTTTCTCTTTGCCTTCGGCACTTTAACCACTGCTTTCGCAGAAATGCCTTTCAGCGCTCCTTTGCCTATATTCTTAAGCTTTTTGCTCTTTACGGTGATCTTCTTAAGTTTCTTATCACCATAAAATGCCTTTTTGCCGATCGTTGTCACATTACTGCCTATAACCGCCTTTGCTGCCTTTTTGAGGTTTGCAAATGCGTTGTTTGCGACCGCCGTTACCTGGCAGCTCACACCATTGATTGTGACTTTGGACGCCACAGTGATCGTGCGGAGATTTTTATTCTCTGCCCCACATGCACATGCCTGCTTTTTCTCTGCATTTGTCACACGGTATTTCATACCCTTCACTGTGACGGTATCGCCGTTTTTCAGTTGTACGGCATTCGCGGCTTTCAGACGCTCGATCTCATCCTTTGCTTTCTGTGCATCCTCCAGCGCTTTCTTCTCCGCTTCCCTGAGCGCCTGGATCTCGTTCTCCAGACTTGTGCGTTCTGCCTCCAGCGTTTCGATCCGATTGTTTGTCTCCGTCAGGGATGCGCGAAGTGTTTCTGCCTGCTTCTTTGCTTCTGCCAGCTCTCCCTCAAGCTCCGCAGCACGGTTCTGTGCGCTCTCAATCTGACTCTGAAGCTCTTCCACACGATTCTGCAAAGCCTCAAACTCAGATGTATCTTTCAAATCCTCGATTGCCTGCTTTGTTTCGTTTAATTCTGTTGTCAGAGCTTCCACTCTCTGCGTTTCCGTATTCAGCTCTCCTGTGAGACGTGTTACTTCCGCTTCCCGCAAATCTGCCGTAAGATTTTCAACAGATGTATTGGCAGCTTCCAGTTCTCTTATCTTCTCTGCAAGTTCCTGTTGTTTCTGTTCAAGCTCACTGATAAGACCCGGCGTTTCTGCCTTTCCTGCACATACAAGACCTGCCACTGCTTCTGACAGGGCGTCAATATGCCGCTGGATCTCCTCCTCTGACAATCCTTCCGCCGCATATGCTTCCCTGGCTGCTTCCAGGGCGTCTGCAAGCGCCTGATAGCTGTCCTCTGTATATTCGTCTTTATCCAGAGCATCTGCGATGGAAATCGCAGCTTCAAGACCGCGTTTGGAGGCTGCATCCGGAATATTGTTCTCCTCTCCGGTAATCACGATAAAGCTGATCATAACGTCATTATTATCAGACCCCGTATTCCGTGGGATGACATTGAGCTTCACGCTGCAATCCTCTGTCAGAGTAATGTTCGTAAACTCTACGGTATCCTTTGCCCCGCTGATATTGTGGTCTGCCTTTGCCGCAAGCTCTGTACCGGCTTCATCCGTCAGAGATACTTTTGCATGACGCTTACCATTTGCATACTGTGCCCAGGGATCATAAAAGCCTGCTGCCACGCGATAAGTACCTGCTTTCAGTGCGAACTGATATGTCAGCGTCTTTCCATTCACTCCGCCCTGGAAGTTCCTGATGGATTCATAAGCATCTGATCCGGAGTGTACTTCCAGGTCACCCCCGGGATTGGTAAAGCCCCATCCGGCTGCGCTGTCGTACGCCTGATCCGGAACGGTATTTTTCATGGTTGCTTTGTTAACCTCTGCCAGCACCTTTCCCTTTGCTGTAAATGCAGATGCGCCGCTGTCCACGAAGTAAATGACATCCCCCGGTGAAACAAGGATCGTTACTTCAATTTCACGGCCCTCCAGTTCCTCGATCGTTCCTCTCACAGAATAGCTGCCAACTTCTGAAGCAGCCGTTACTGCCGCTACATCGTCTGTATTCCAGTTAACCGCTGTATCAAAGGTTTCCCCTCCTGCTGTCACGCTGATATTTTCCGGAAGCTTAAATTCCTCTCCCATCAAACGTGCCGGAAGTTCCGTATTCACCCTGATCTCAGCTTCCGACCATTTTGCATGGAGCGTCATATCCTGTGTTACCCGATTTTCCGCAAAATTCCATACATTTGTAAGCTCTGCATCGCTGTACCAGCCTGCAAATTCATAACCGCGTTTTACAGGGGCATCCGGCTCTGTCATAACAGAATCTACAGTAACCTCCTGTGACGGAACCGCCGAACCGCCATTGGAATCAAAGCTTACCGTGTAAGTTGTTCCTGCACGCCAGTTTGCCTTAAAGTTCAGCTCCCCGAACGTGCCCTTCTTTACACTCATTTGAGACGTTGGCTCTGTTACCGTGCCGGACGTCCAGCCGATAAAGACATAATTCTCCTTCACCGGATTCTTCAGTGTAAAAGTACGCGTCTCTATCGTATAGGATGCTGGATTTTCCGCTGTTCCGCCATCCAGTTCATAGGTAATCTGATAAATTTCCGGCGCCACACTGCCGTGGATACTTACCGGATAATCCGGCATGATAAAACTGTAGCTTCCATTTTCTTCTGTTACTTCAATGCCCGTTTCTGTGTCATCCGAACTCTTTGCGATACCCGGCGTATCCTCAAAAACATATCCATCCGCTGCCCGGAAGCTGACTTTTTCTCCTTCCGCCGCCTTGTCATTTTCAATCTCTACCAGGTCGTCCTGTGCAGATACCACGTATCCATCCTGCGCCTTTGTAAAGTTGACCGTGTACTCTGCCTTTTTTGCCTCATCACCGTTTTCCGGAAGGAATATAACCTTCGCTGTTCCCTCCACGACATCCAGGATGGTGACAGAAGCATTGTTTGTGGCAGCCGCTGTGATCTCTCCTCCTTCGGCATCCAAATCCAGTGTCTTTGTCTCCTCATCAAACTGTGCCAGGACATCTTGTCCGTCCACTTGGATGGACTGTACGGTATAATCTGTTTTCTCTTCAACCGGAACATAATATACTTCAAATTCCTCAAGCCCCGTCCAGTTTTCCGCCTGCGGCGTCAGTGTGATACGGATCGCCGTTGTTTCGACGGATTCGAACGTAACATCCACCATATGCTTAAAGTCTGCAAGCTCCGGCACCGCCGTTTTCGTTCCTGTATAGGTAACTTCTGTCCAGCCGTCATGTGTTTTCAGCGGATTATCGCTCCCCCAGCTCTTTACATTGCTGCACTCAGCGGCAGAAGCATTTTCCAGTCTGGAAGCATCGATCACGCCGTCGTTCCCGCTGTAATACTCGATCTTGTAATCAGCCGGAAGCCGTACCTTATGGTCTGATGCAATATCTTCTTCCATAAATCCGATGGAAACCTTGTTTACCGTATATTTCTTCTGATCTGCACTGTCTGTGGAGCCGTCTGTGCCAAATGCCGATACCACAAACGGCAGATGATCGCTGGCGCCTGCGGCTGCATCAGCGTTTGTATGATACTTTCCGCTCTCCCAGTCGCTCCAGATCTTCTTTGACGACGTGCTGACAAATGCTTTGACGCCATCCGTTGCATAATATGCCGGATCTCCGTCCGGTGCAACATAAGCAAAAGTTCTCGGCCATTCTTTTGGCTTCGATCTGCCGTCTGCATTCAAGGCCAGGTTTGTATACTCCGGTGTGGCATTTGCGTCTGCTTCTGCTTCTTCTACACGAACGGAAGCCTTCGCTGCCGCCTTTCCTGCCATTCCGGCTACTTCCACGATACCCGCAGCATCAAACGATACATCCTCCAGCTCCCACGTGACGGCCTTCTTCTCTGTTTCGCCATTACTATAATATACCGTTACTTCTTCCGGCATGTCCGGAACTCTTCCTGCTTTTGTTGCCAGAGTTACCTGCTGTACGCCGGTCACATCGCTGACAGTTACACTTGCCGGAATACGTGCCCCCGTATCCACAACCGTACCGTACACGGTAAAAGTTCCAAAGGTATTGAGCATACTGCCGCCCACTTTATCCCAGCGCGCCTCCATCAGTTGTTCCCCGACATTCGTCTGCGCTGTTACCAGACCCGGAAGGTTCGGCTGCTCGCCCTTTGCCGTTGTGACATTTACCTGCTCATAGCTTATGATTTCAACGTCTGTCTCCTCAATCGTAAACGCCGCCTGTACAATTCCAGAATACATTCCGATACCTTTTACTGTGATCACAGCCGTTCCCGGTTCCGTATTCTTTGAATAGTCAAGCTCATAATCCGTTCCCTCTGCCAGTGTGATTGCCTCTCCATCCGCAGAAGCCTGATACGTGACAACCGGCTCCGGCGTGATTTCCTTTCCTGTATATGGAAACGTATCCGGATTCAGTGTAATGCTTGTATTTCCACTGTAGAGTTCTGTAGCGTCATCGGCAGGATCCGTTACACAAAGGACATGAACCTCAGCAGCCGACATAAATTTGTTATCCTCTGTTCCGTCATCCGAAGCAGTCCTTACTCCATACAGACGGATATATTTTGCCTCTGTTACAGTGTCTAAAACAGCCCTTTTCCAGGAAGCATCCTTTGCCCAGCTTCCTTCGGAAACTGTCTCCCAATTATTTCCATCTGTACTTACTTCGATCCTGTATTCCGTAACCGTTCCGTTGTACTGACTTTGTCTCGGAAGATAAGATACCGCGCTGATCTTCTTACTCTCCTTCAGCCCGATCTGCAAATAACGCTCCTCCGGTCGATCTGTCAGGTCTGTGGAACCGTTTCCGCCGCTTCCCCATCTGCTATGCCAGATCGTACTGTCTTTTCCATCGGCCGCTTTTGCAGCAGATCCTGAACTTTCTTCACTTGGAGCGCTCATCGTCATATCTGCGCTCGCATATACCTCCACATCATTTCCTGTTCCCAGAAGCACCTGATACATGCCGCGTTCCGCATGATCTTCCGATTCCAGAAGAATCGTGATGATACCCTTGCTGTCTTTTTTCAGAACTGTAACGGCTGCATGATCCATTCCGGCTGCTTCCACATCGGCTTCACTAAGCTCGGTGTCTGCGATACCATACCATCCTCTCTCAAGGACATCCTGATCTGCAATATGTCCTCCCACCTGCAAAGAAGAAAGCTCAGCCTTTGCTCCAATCGGGAAGCCTGGGATCTTGGTATTGATTTCCAGCTCCAAAACAGAGGTTCTCTTTGTAAATTCTACGCGGAACATCGTTTCGGAGATCATCGTCTGCGGCATAAAGGTACGGACAGTAACGCCATCCTCACGCCTGTTTGTTACCTTACAGTCTGCCTGCGTCCAGTTCACGCCATTATCTGCGGAAGAATAAATCTTCATCGTATCGGACGTCGGCGCGCTGTCTCTCAGATATAAGGTAAAGCCTTTGAGGGTAACTGCCGTATCCAGGCGGAAATCAATCGTACCCTTTCCGCTCCATGCGTCGTCATCTTTTGCGGTCTTATCATCTCTCAGCAGGCTCATAACGGCTGCCGCTTCGGAATCTTCCTTGCTGGAATCTCCATTGACATAAATTTCCGGCGTGCCCGGAAGCGCATCCGGTCCATCCTCATAGGTTCCGTCCGTAACACGCACGGATGCCGTCACTCCAAACTCCTGATCAAATACCTGTGCGGTACCGTTTACGATCTTTGTTCCTGTCTGTGCCGTCACATTTTCCGTCGTATCCCATACCACCGGAAACTCTGCTGTGAGCACAGTTCCGTCTGCCAGAACCGCCGGACGGGAAGCCGGAAGCGAAAGCTGTGCATTCCTTCCTACTGCGACAGAATAGTTCAGAACGGCGGCCACCTCGCCGATCATCGTGACATTTACAGCAGCCTGCAAATTGATATCCTGAATCGTACCGGTTACGGTATAGCTGTCGCCGCCTGCCGGAATCTCATCCCAGGCAACTGTCTTTGTCTCCGATGTATCATCCGAATAATTTACCTTAACCTCTGTCGGAAGTACTGGCTGTTCTCCCTGTTTTACATAATAATTTTTTGCGATCTCATAGCTTACTACTTTCCTTTCGCCTGAAACCTCACTGTCATCCGCTTCTGTTGTCACTGTAACGCTGCCTGACATATAGCCTGATGACGTCGCCGTTACCGTAAAGCTGCCCGCCTCGTCCGTAGACTGTACGATTGCCAGCAGTTTGCCTTTTCCTGCTTTTCTGGACGGCTCGCCATAGCTTGTCGTATCGTTCTGCACACCGTTATCGAGCGCCAGAAGCTTTCCGTCTCCTTCTACGGTAACATTGATCTGCGGCTCTGCTCCATTGACAAATCTGCCCTCTGCATCTGTGACGTCAATCGTTACATAGCTCAGATCTTTGCCGTTTGCTGTGATAACCTCTCTGTCCGCCTCTGCTTCCAGTCTGTATCCGGCTCCTGTCGTCTCCACATAGCTGCGGCCTTCTGTCTCTGCGATCGGTTTTTTCCCGTCTGCTTCAAATGCCTTTGCTTCCAGTTTTCCTTCCTCAAACGGTACGTTGAAGGTAGCATACAGGGAAGTGCTTCCGCTTGCCTTGCTGCTGTCAAAGCATCCCGTACCTGCGGTGTAATTCTGATAGCCTCCGGTCGGTGTATCCGTATGTACCGCTGTGGCTGTTCCCACTTCTTTGCCGTTCAAATACAGCTTGATCACAGGCGCATCACTGTAAACGACGACCTCAACCTTGCCATTGCTGTCGATCATGATTTCATCTTCATTCCATACCGGAAGAATATGCAGCGTATTTACCTTGTCATTCCACTGGCTCTGGTACAGATAGAAGCTGTCCTTTTCAAAGCCTGCGGTATCCACAATACCAAAATAAGAACTCTTGGAAACATTCGGCCAGGTACCGTTTGATCCCGTTCCTGTCCAGTTGTACGGCGTCGGCTCACCGATATAATCGAAACCGGTCCACACAAATTCACCTGCGTTAAATGCCTGGCGCATCGTGATCCAAAGGCCTTCTGCTGCGAGATGCCCCCAGCTTACCTTACTCTTATCATAGGAAGTCAGACGTCTGTCTCCGCTTCCGTCATCGCTACAGTTATTTTTACGGTCGTAAACGCCGCGGCTGTTTACGGAAGACGCCGTCTCAGAGCCATATACCAGCCATCCCTGATTATGTCCGTTCTGGATCTGGCCGTCCCAGCCATAGTTGTAGCCTGGCAGTCCTCCGGGAAAACCATACTGGTCTGCATCTGTAAATACCCATGCTGTTTTTGTGGCATTTGAACTTCCGTTTGTCTCCTGTCCCTTAAACTGGTTATCCCCAAAGGTTACATAATGCGTCGCATCCTCCTGGTTTACCCACCCAAACAGATTTTTTGCAACATCCGGATACTCCCCGTGACGGCTCCCGCTGATCGTGGACTGGAACAGCTCGTTTCCAAGACTCCACATAATGATCGCCGGTGCGTTGCGTCCGCGTCTCACCCTAGCCTTCACATCAAATTCGCACCATTTCTCGTCCTGAACGGCGCCTGTAATCTGATTGCCTTCCTCGATCTCCGTATCGAACCACTTTCCGTAATCCTCCGTATTCTCGTCCTTTCCGGAAAGCCAGCAGTCAAAGGATTCCTCAACCAGCATCATGCCTTTGCGGTTGCAGATGTCGATCAGAGCCTGTGACGCCGGATTGTGGGTTACGCGGATTGCATTAACTCCCATCTCCTGCATCATCCCTACCTGGCGCTCAACCGCCCGGCGCCATGCCTCCGCTCCGAGAGCGCCCTGGTCATGGTGCATACACACGCCGCGAAGCTTTCTGTTTTCGCCATTCAGGAAAAATCCATTCTCTGTCGTAAACTCTACCCAGCGGAATCCAAAGTCAGAATCATAAGTATCGGTAAGCGTATCGTTTACGTACACTTCTGTGCGCACCGTATACATATTCGGATTCTCTGTATCCCACAGCTTCGGCTCTGCCACGGTTACGGTATCCGTAATCTTTGCAGTTTCACCAGCCGCCACAGACTGCGCCTGTGTTTTTTCACCTTCCGCCACAGGCTCTGTGCCGTCCAGCTCATAAACCGTCTGTTTTACCGAAACAGACGCTGCCCCATTGCCGTCGTTTTTAATCTCTGCCGCCACCTGTACCGTGCCCTTGCCTTCGGCAATATCCGGCGTCGTCACCGCTGTTCCGTAATATGCCACATGGACCGGCTCTGTCACTGTCAGGTTTACGTCACGGTAAATACCACTTCCGGAATACCAACGGCTTGACGGCTGTTTATGGTCCACCTTTACCGCCAGCACATTTTCCGCACCGCCAAACTTTAATGCACTCTCCGGAAGCACGAAGGAGAACGGTGTATAGCCATATGGATGTGTCCCCAGCTTCTCCCCGTTGATATATACGGTCGCATTCATGTAAACGCCGTCGAAATCTACGCTGACAACCTTTCCCTGCACATCATCGGAAAGAGTGAAAGCCTTGCGGTACCATCCGGTACCGCCAAGCACATAGCCGTTCTCCTGCTCCGCAGGAGCAGCGACTGTAAATCCCTGGTCAATGCTATAGTCATGAGGCAGGGTCACATTTTCCCAGGAAGCATCATTATAGGAAACGGCTTCCGCCCCATTCGCTTCCCCCAGGGAAAAACGCCAATGATCATTAAAGGAAACAGAACGTTCACCGGCGCTGTAAGCATTGACATAGACCGTCTCCACATTGGATGACGTCTGTGTCTGCGCCCCACGCTCCTGACTGTTTCCGGCAGCCATTGCACTGATTGCTCCGGTATTCAAAACCACGGCAAGTGCAAGGATACTGCTCAGACATTTTTTAAGCTGCATATGTTACCTCCTTTAAATTCTCTCACTTAATCGTTACCGACTTTTTCTGTCCTTTTCCCGCAAAAAGCTTTTGGTATGCTTTTTTCTTAGCCTTCGGCACACGGATCACTGCCTTTGGTGAAATCTTTTTCAAAGCGCTCTTTCCTACCTTCTTCAATTTCGTGCCCTTTACTCTGACCGTGCGCAGCTTCTTATCTCCGTAGAAAGCCTGTTTTCCGATCTCCGTCACGTTTTTGCTGATTGTCACGCCCGTTACCTTCTTCAGGTTGGCAAATGCTTTGGCCGCAATTCCCGTCACGGTACAGGTCACGCCGTTGATCTTCACGGAAGATACCATCGTGATTTTCTTTGTATTTTTGTTTATTACGCCACAGGCTTGCGCATATTTTCCGGACGGGTCCGTTACACGGTAACGAACGCCCTTCACTACGGCCGTGTCACCCTTTTTCAGAGCTGTGGAAGAATTTTTCAGACGTTCAAGTTCTTCCTGCGCTTTCTTTGCTTCCTCCTCAGCTTTTCTTACTGCCGCCCGCAAAGTCTCTGCCTCGCCTGCAAGTCTTGCATTTTCTGCCTCAAGCAGTGTTTTTCGTGCTTTTGCTTCCGAAAGCTCCGTTTCAATCTGTCCTGCCTCAGCCTCTGCCCCGGCAACAGCGCCTGTAAGTCTTGTCACCTCAGCATTTACTTCCTCAAGCTGCCCCTCAAGCTCTGCAATCTGCCCCCGCAGTTCCTCAATCTCTGCCGCGTTCTCCTCCGCTGCCTGCTGCAAATCTTCCAGTTCCGCTTTTGCTTCCGAAAGCTGCGTTTTCAAATCTTCCGCCTCACCCTGCTTTGCGGTAAGCTGTGTTCTCAGGTCTGTGACAACCCCGTTTTTCTCCTCCAGCGCGGTCTGAAGCCTTGTGACCTCAGCGCTGGCTTCCGCCAGTTCCTCTGCCTTTTGTCCAATCAGATTTTCCTTCTCCGCCAGTTGTTCCTCCAGCCTTTTATTTGTATCTTTTGCCGCTGCCTTTAAGCCCCTGACTGCGGCCGACAGACTGTTGATCTTCGCCTGAATTGCCGCCGCGCTCAATCCCTCTGTCTCATAAGCTGTTTTTGCTTCCGCCAGAGCCTGTGCCAGCGCTGCATAGGAATCAGCCGTGTAGTCCTCCGCCTTCAGGGATCTGGCAATCGAAATCGCTGTCTTTAAGCCGATCTTAGCTGCCTCGTCAGAAATGCTTTCCTTCGTCCATCCCGCATAGATCGTCGTATTTCCCGTTATGACATCCGTTTCAAAATCCCATGCAATACTGCATCCTGCATCCTTAAACCATCCGTCAAAGGTATATCCCTCGCGCACCGGATCTTCCTCCGGTCTTACCGCTTTTGTGCCGTCTGCGATTATCTGTACGACCGGTTCTGTACCGTTTCCTGCCTCAAAGGTTACCGTATAGTTTCTCTCCTGATCTGCTTTCTTAATGATAACGATAAAGCTTACCAGCACATCACAACTGTCCAGGTTACTCGGTACATTCTTTACAGGACTTAAATTCACAGAGATATTGCCTGCCGAACCTACTCTTACCTCACTCAGCGTTACCGTATCTTTATTTCCGCTGATCTTGTAGTCTGCTTTCGACGCCAGTACGTTACTGTCCGCATCTGTCACTGTGATCTTCGCATGACGGTCATCATTCGCATACTGTGACCACGGATCATAAAATCCTGTCACAATATCATAGTAACCTTCAGCCACTGCAAATTTATAGGTCATCGTCTGTTGATTATAGCCGGCGTTAAAATGACGTATGGTTGTATAAGCGTCTCCACTTCCGTTTGTTCCCACAGAAGTTTCACTGTTTGTATAACCCCAGTTTCCGTCGTATGCCTGATCCGGCACGCTGTTTCTTACGGTATCCGCATAATCATTTATGTATGCCTGTCCTCTGTCGGTAAATGCTTTGGCTCCGCTGTCCACAAAATAGATCAGAACATCATCCGCACCTTCCGGATTTTTCTCCCACTGTGCATAAATCGTCATCGACTCTTCCGGCACGTAATCCTCCGTAATCTGCACTCCGCCTTCCGCAGCGGTAAACCAGCCTTTAAAGGCATGACGGTTTCTTGTCGGAACCGGAAGTTCTCCCACCGCTTCCCCGGAATCCAGCAGCAGACTTCCTGAAACACCGTCCGGCATTGTTCCGCCGTTGGCGTCCAGCTTAACTTTTTTGGCGCCGCGGTAGATCTGCACACTGTTCAGGTTATACTCCCAGGTATAGCTTCCCGGGAATGCAATCTTCAGATAGTTACTGTTCTCCGGCAGCTCTTCTGACGAATAGATCCTGCTTGGCCACCCTTCACGGCTTGTATCTTCCGTCTTATCATAATTCGTAACCTCCGTCCAGGTTGTCCCGTCAGCGGAGGTATAGAATCGGAAATTCTCATCTGCATGCTTCTGCGACGTACCCCTTACCATAAATCCATTCATATCCGGTGCGCGCATGATCACATATTCCGGATTCGCACTGTTGCTGGATGGATATACGCCATAATCAAATCCATACTCATGCGTTGTACAGTTTTCGATCAGCATATGATCCGTCCACTGATAAAGAATTAAAGACTTGTTCGTAATGCCCTTAATATCGTTTAGCCTTACCTTGTCATCCGGAGTGCTTACATATGCAAAGTTTTCCTGCATATTGTACGCGCCCAGCTTCTTTACAGCCTCCGCATCCGCCAGCGCTGCATTATAATCTACGATGACAATCGCCGTTACTGTCTGATCTTTTACTCCGCTTACCTTTCCGCTGATCTCGTACACTCCGGCTTCCATGAAATCGTCTGCACGAAGCTCCGGCCATTCTATGTGGAATAATCCTGTATGCTGCGCGTCGATCTGAACCTCTACGGTGTCTCCCGGAACCGGAACCTCTCCCTGATCAACATAGCAGAAAGGCTGTTCCATTTTCAGTACCTTTTCAACAGTAAGATTGCCTGACACAAACTTCGCGTCACACCAGTCGCCCACATTGTGGTCGGCCTCTGCCTCCGTTCCCGCAGGAACCTCCGTCACAAGTCTTACTCTGGAAGCATCCTTCACATCCACATCAATCGGTATGTTCTTTGTGGCGTGCGTCATAACAGGACTTGTGTATCTCGGTTCTGTCTCGTCGTCCACATACACCTTGAAAACAACTGCGCCTGGTGCGCCCTGACCGAAATCAAAGCCAAGACTGATATTGGCCCGGAAGCTCTCATAGCCTTTTCCTGTGATATCGTATACAACCTCGGCATCTGCCTGGGTTCCGATACCTTTCTCATACAGAGTTGGCGGTCCGCCCTGATCGACTCTCGCCTGTAGTCTGCTGTGTCCTGTCGTCTCATCCCTGGCAACAAGACCTTTTGTCTCTGTCCACTCCAGGTCACTTGCATAAACCTGATATTTTACATCGATCTTTGCGACAGCTTCTACATCCGATCCCAGAATCTTTCCCTTAACGACTGCCATACCCGCCGCATTCACAACGCTCTGGCTGCTCTCCCATACAACGCCGATGGTTTCCTTTGTTCCATCCGTAAAGGTCACTTCCACCCCGGACGGAAGCTGCGGCATCGTTCCAAGTGTCGTCTCCAGTTCGGTAACTGCTACGGATGTTACCTCTTTTACTGCCACATGTGCGGTAACCATCTGCGTTTCACTGATCGTTCCCTTCACGTCAAAGGAGCCTTCCTCTGCATATTTTTCTGCATCGATATCCTCCCAGGTTACCGGAGCTGTTCCTGTTGTACCATCCTTATATTCCACAGACACAAACTGCGGCAATGGCGGAGCTACATTTTTCAGCGTCGTCACAGACAGATCCTGAACCTGTGCAATATCCTTTACAATAATTTTACAGCGAACCGTCTGATCGCTGCCTTCTACACTTCCGGTAATCTCATAGGTTCCTTCTTCCTTTATATTCAGACCGGCAGTATCCCATCCGGTAACCGTAAATTTCTCCAGTACGCCATTGCTGTAAACCATCTCTACCGTCTCCGGCAGCAGTTTTTCCGGTGACACGCCGGTTCCGATCGTGATTTCTGCCGCGCCTGTAAACTCCGGCTTCCCTGTCCCGTCGCCCGGAAGCTCATTTTTCGCGCCTACCGTCACGGTATTCGAAGATAACATCCCTGTATCACTCTCAGCAGTTGCCGTCACGGTGATATTTGCTTCACTTCCCTCATATGCTTTCACAATGGCAAGCGCTTTTCCGCTGAAAGCTTTTCTGTTATCCACGCCTCTGAAAGGATCCAGATCCTTTGCATCTCCGTTATCTACTGCAACGATCTCACCGCCTGTTACCTTAAAGGTAATGCGGTTATCTGCATCCAGTACCAGATTTCCCGCCTCATCCACAATATCCGCTTCCACATAAACCAGGTCGCGTCCATCGTTCTTAATATAAGCCCTGTCTGCGGAAAGCTCTATCGATTTCGCCTCGTCCGTCGTATAAACCGTATCGGTTGCAATCACCTTGCCCTCAGCATCCATTGCAACTGCCTTCAGCTCGCCTGGCTCATAGTCGATCCAGCCCCAGTCAATATAGGCAGGATCTGCCGTCTTAACGTTGAAATCCTTCGTTCCAAGAGATTTTCCATTCAAAAACAGCTCCACTTTTGCTGCATTTGTGTAAACAAGAGTCTTTACCTTCTCGCCCGTCTGCCAGTTCCATTTCTGCGGCAGCAGATGTACGGTCGGAATATCTGTCCAGTTACTCTTATACAGCCAGAACGCATCCTTCGCAAATCCTGCGGTATCCACGATTCCAAAGTAAGAACTTTTGGACGGATAGCTTCTCGGCGTCGGCTCGCCTAAGTAATCATGGCCTGTCCAGACAAACTCACCTGCGACAAAAGCCTTCCGTGTGTTGACGATCGAATAACTTGCCGATGAGAAGTTCCATGCCGTCGGATATTCGCTCGGTACACGGTTATTGCTGTCACTCCAGGAACTGTAAACACCTCTCTCATAGAAAGCGGACGCCGTCTCTGAACCGAAAATGTTCATTTCCGGATATCTCTCATGAGCGCCGTCATACCAGCCGTGTCCATAGTTATAGCCTGAGAACTCCGCTGCTGCCAGATGCTGCTCCTGCTGATTCCATGCACCGTATCCATACCAGGTCGGCGGGCAGGCTGCAACCGGTCTTGTGTCATCCACTTCCTTAATCCAGCCGGTCAGCATTTTCAGAGTATCCATACCATGTCCATAGCAGGCGTCATCGATCTCATTTCCTGTGCTCCATGCAAAAACGGCCGGAGAATTTTTATCGCGGGAAGCCATCGCTTTCACGTCGCGCTCCGCGTTGGATACCAGATCCTCACGTTTGATCTCAATGGCCGAGTTATCTCCCGTTTTATCAAATACAACCGTAGCGCCATCATTCACTGCTTTGTTAAAATAATTGTGGTAGTCTCCGCTGTTCTTGCTGTGAAGCCACTGGTCAAACGCTTCCTCGAACACCAGCATACCCAGCCTGTCGCAGGCTTCAATAAACTCCGGAGAAACCGGATTGTGCGAGGTACGGATGGCATTACATCCAAACCTCTTCAGTGTACGGATTCTTCGCTCAATCGCCGCCGGATAAACCTCCATACCAAGAGAACCCAGATCGGAATGCTCACAGACACCATTCAGCTTTGTATTCACACCATTCAGGTAAAAACCGCTGTCCGGGTTCAGTGCAAGATAACGGATACCAAAACGCGTATCTGTCGTATCCACCGTCTGACCACCCGAAATGATTTCCGTACGTACCCAGTAAAGGTTCGGATCCTCTGTAGACCAGAGCTTCGGATTTTCAACCGTCAGGCTCTGCTCGACGGTCTTTGTTTCTCCCGCTGCCACCTGCACATTCTGTGTCTCCACAGACGCCACATCGCCCGTCTTGTCATAGACCGTTGACTTCAACGTAACCTCTCTTACCGCATCTGACCCCTCATTTCTGATCTCCGTGCTGATATCGACGCCGGCGCTTGTCAGATCATGAATCTCTGTATACGGGTCTGCTACAGCCGGATTGATCTTTTCAAGCGGCGTTTTCACTGTGACGCCGTTTTCCGGAACATGCAGCCTGTCTGTGGAGACCAGATATACATTACGGTAAATACCTGCTCCCGCATACCAGCGCGCGCTGCTGTTGGAACTCTGTACCTTTACCGCGATCGTATTCTCACCGTCAAAGTTCAGATATTGTGTAATATCATAAGTAAAGGTTACATAACCAAGATACTGTTTCCAGTCATCCATCGTATGTCCGTTGATCCACACCTGGCTGATCATATACACGCCGTCAAAGCGGATAAACACTTCTTTATCCTTAAAGTCGTCTGACAGTGTAAAACTTTTCCGGTACCAGCCGACGCCTCCGGCAAGCGCGCCCTGTGCCGCACGGACTCCGTTTCCGTTCTCAAATTCCTGATAAATCGCCCAGTCATGCGGAAGCTCTACCGTATCCCAATCGGAATCATCATAAGCAACGCCTTCCGCCTGAACACTATCGTCATAAATGTCATATTTGTTGACCAGTTTAAATTTCCAGTCATCATTAAACTTCATTTCGCGCTCGCTGCACGTGATCCTGGCAGCAGCCTGTTTTTGTCCCTCCGACGCCTCCGCTTTCAAAGACGCCGGAAATGTACCAAAGCCTGTCAGAACCATAGCCATGCTCAGTACAAACGCCGTAAACTTTTTTACATTTTTCCTTTCTTTCAACATCTTTCCTCCCTTATCTTTTTTGGATATCCAGTCAGGGATTTCTACCCCTGCGACGCCTCAGTCTTTCCGGATCGTATGCCTTTCTTTCACACACCGGATTTCGCTTTGGCATCAATTTTTTAGTAAACTTATTGTTTGCCTGATAACATTTTACACAAAAGTATAGCAAAAGTATATAGATTATTTTTCTTTTTTCGGTAATATATTCTCTTTTTAGATCATTTTTTTCAACTCCTTCGGTTTTTTGCCAAAAACCAGGCTCGCTATATCTTATTATTTATCAAACATGCCCAGTAAATATTTTTCCTTTTATTTACTAACCAGGGCAGGCCGCGTGCTAAATAATAATGGTTGCATAATCCCTTCAAAAACATTGCAAGAATACATAAATGCCAGTACAGAATCCGCTGCCCGCTCACAATAACCGGGAGATAACTATGATTACCGCATATATTGCCGATGACGACGCCCCAACCGTCACAGACCTAAAACAACTGATCCAAAAATCCGACATGCCATTGCAGGTTATCGGAGAAACCTGCTCGATGATATACAGGAAAGCACTTTGAGCGGGGATGCAAAGAATGAAATCCCCGGAACGCACTCTTTACACCTGTCATCTCTGCTGATTCTCTGGTTCCCAGTCTGCCATCCTCCGAATACACTCCGTAATCAGCTTCTCGAAAAGCGGGCCTATGCGGTCCGCCGTCTCCTGTACTTCTGCATGAGACAGCGGTTTCTCCTGCATTCCGCATCCCATGTTTGAGATACAGGAAATTCCGCAAATTTTCATTCCCATATGATTTGCCGCGATCGCTTCACAGGCGGTGCTCATGCCGACTGCGTCGCCTCCCAGAAGCCGGCACATCTTCACCTCATAGGGCGTCTCATAATTCGGCCCGGTGAGCTGTACATATACCCCTTCCCGAAGAGCGATTCCCAGATCATCTGCCGCATTCCGGATGATCTGCTGTAAATCCCGGTCATAGATTTCACTCATATCACAGAATCTCGGCCCCAGCTCGTCAAGATTCGGACCGATCAGAGGCGAAGGCACAAAACTTGCGATCTGATCGGTAATCATCATAAAATCTCCCGGCTGAAAACTGAAATTCAGTCCTCCCGCAGCGTTTGTAAGAAAAAGTATTTCAGCGCCAAGAAGCTTCATCAGGCGGATTGGGAGCACCACATCCGGCATGGAATAGCCTTCATAATAATGTACCCGCCCCTGCATGACGACCACGGGCGTCTTTTTCACGTACCCAAAGAGGAACCTCCCTTGATGCCCCGGCACGGTGGATACGGGAAATCCTTCGATCTCGCGATACTCCAGCACATTCTCTACCTGAATGCTTTCGCCGTAGCCGCCAAGTCCCGACCCCAGCACGATCGCCACTTTTGGCAGAAAATCTGTTTTCCTGCGCACGCTCTCATAACACTTTCTTAACTTTTCATATTCCAGATTCATTGAACTGTCCTTTCCGCACGGTCTGCCGGCTCCTAAATATAATACATATCCTGTCCCTGCTCCCTGTATGACAGGCAGGCTTTTTCCAGGTCTGCCAGCGTTATACTTTTGAGCAGATGATCCAGTTGTGTATTAACCGGATCAATCAGCGTTTTCTGAATCGCTTCGGCAATTCCCCCGCTTTCTCCTTCGTCCTCCGCCTGTTCCGCTTCTATCCGGTAACTCCCGTCCAGCGTTTCCAGAATTTCCGACAGTGCGATTTTCTCCGGTTCCCTCGCCAGAAAATATCCGCCCTGCGACCCCTTGACGCTCTTTACCAGTCCTGCTTTTCGAAGCGATGCAAACACCTGCTCCAGATACTGCGGGGATATCCCGTTCCTTTGTGCAATCAGGTTAAGAGGGACCTGTTCTCTTTTTGAATTTATCGCCAGATCGGTCAATGCCCGAAGCCCATATCTGCTCTTTTTCGAAAGATTCATACATTCCTCCTTTTCCATCTGTTGCTTTCATCATATCAACCATATAAGCAATCTTTATTTATATAGTATTAGCACTTATCTATAATACTGCTTTTTCCCCATACAGACTAGATAAATTTTTAGTAAAGATAGTCCATTTTTTTAGACTTTTTTCTGTAAATCCAGAGATTACAGCTCCTGCTTTCTTTGTATGAATTGACCCGTTGTTCTCTTAGCCTTATGCGTAAGGTTTGGCAATTTTCCATTGGCATTTGTAAAAGCAGCAAAAAAGGGCGTATATAGATCGCCGGACGCATTTTATGCGCCCGGCAATCCATATACGCCTTTTTTCATCCGTTCTTATTGTTCGTTCAGCACAATGGCATGGACAGCTTCTATCAGGCTGACTACATCCGAACGCCTGATCAGACACACGGGTTCTCCATTCACAACCGCAAGGCAATGTTCTCCGTCATATCGGTATATCTGAATTGGGATTTCCGGATAATTTTCGTTATCCAGATAAACCGTCAGGCCGATTTCCTCCTTTTTCTCCGGCTTCTCATCCGTAAAACTGTCTGCGTTCAGATTCTCTATCGCATTCTTTAAATCTGCAATTTCCAGTTCTTCCTCCTGATAATACCAGGTATTTTCGCCATCCTTTTTTTCTGAAGTGATCGTATAAACCTCTCCCTCCAGGGAAATGTCTATTTGATGAATATCCGCAAAATCCGCCGAAAGCACTTCCAGATGTCTTAAAGAATCATAAGAGACATCCGTCAGCCCTTTATAGGTTTCTGAAGAAATCCTGTAAATGATCTGGGAATTCCCGACTCTGGCATAAGCCGTAATTTCTTCTTCCCCCTCATCATCGTTGTCCTCTTTGTCCGTCTCCCCATCCGGTTCCTTTTCTTTTGGATCACGGCTGATATTCAGAACAAAGGTATCCGAAGTTTCTTCTCCGTCTTCATCCTCTAAACGATAGTCCACAGCTACCGTAAGCTCCGGTTCCTTCAGACCATATGTTTCAAGCTCTTCCTCTGACGCATTGTATGTTACATAATCTGTCAGGCCAATATCTGTGATATTGCTCAAATAACGCTCTACTCTGGAAGTATCAAGCGGCAGATCCTTTCCATCCTTCCTTGCAAAATAAACGTCGTCCGAACAATAAGTAGCATTGCTGTCCTCCTCATACACAATGCTGTATGTCTCCGTTCCTGTGAACGTAATTTCCGACGCCCTGTCAAAGGACGGTGTTTCATCATGCGCAATCATATCGCTTAAAACTGCGTCAAAGGAATCCAACGGATCATTTTTTACCAGATAGACATTTCCATCCCCGATCGAGACATACCGTTCCGAATCCATATTGCTGTAATTACCAAGCAGGATCTCATAAGACTGATCCTCTGTTTCCAGATGGATGCTACAGACTGGATCATCCAGCCCGTATTGTCCATAATCTTCTACATCTTCAATGATAAAAGACACTCCAAACTCCTGGAACTGCTGCAAAAGCCCGCTGATTTTCTCTTCATCTACCGGAAAATTCTCATCCTCATCGTAAAGCCATTTTTCCTCCTTATGAAACGCAAGCGTCTCTGATTCATATTCCCATGACAACGACTTTACAGAGTCCCCGGACAATTCCAGAATCACCTCGTCACTGTTTTTTATCTGTTCTTTATGCTCTTCAAACCGAATCACGCCAAATGTTGCAAGACAGGCTGCGGCCAGGATGCCGGATAAGATTCCGATTCTTTTAGTCCGTCTCATTTTGCACCCTCCTTCTTTTCAGAACCACACAGATACCAACGCCCAGATACAGAAGCGGAAATACCCCAATCATTGTCACTTTCAACAGGGATGAAGTGGAATCACTGATCGTCAGATAATGATAATTCAACGACTTACTGCGGATCGCCATCGCCTCACTTTCTCCAATCAGGGAAGATAAGGCGTTCATCCCCATATCCACATTAGCGCCAGACGAATATGTATTATACATATCCTCCAGAAAGCTTGAGGATGCAAACCAGACTATCTTTCCATCATGGCTGCTTTCTACGGAAACTGCAACTGCAAAGGGTCCGTCAATGTCGCCTTCTTCTTTTTCATAGGTAGATATCTCGTATCCGGCAATCTTGCTGAAGGCAGAATCAGACGTATAAAGCAGCTCCGTTACCGTCCCTTTTCCGGTCTGTTCCCCTGCCTTCAGTCCCTGTGAGACTGGCATAATCGGATAATATTTCTCTTCGATCAGAGAATCCGTAATCTCATTGCCGGCCATATCCGGCAGAAGCACATAAGGCGCCTGGAATGCGTAATGCTCCCTGTCCTCTTCCACAACAATGCCCTCCACGGCTTCTACCCCGTAATCCGACAGCAAACTGTAGAGATTTTCCAGAATCCCGTCCTCCACAGGGCCGGCCATTACCAGCAATTTGCCTCCGTCCGACACATAACCGGATAACAGATCTTTTTCTTCTTCGGAAATATCACTGGCCGGCGCATAAATCATAATACAGTCGGCTTCTTCCGGAACAGAATCCACATTCAACAGCGAAAACGTATGGATCTCCATGTTTTCTTTTTCAATCTCCCCGCGAAAGGCAGATGGAAGTTCGGATTCTCCATGCCCTTCGAGCACATATAGCTGCGGCAGCTCTTCCTTAGTGACATAATCGATCGCAGAGGTAAGCGCTCCCTCACCGTCAAAAGACGTATTGTTCGAATAAGAATACAGATCCATTTCCTGGATATAAATATCATCATATCCTATGAACCGGCTGCGTTCCCCGCATTCTACAATCAGGCTGTTATTCTGGACGGTTTCATCCGTATACTGTTCTGCGAAGGTCGGAAAAACATCCGGATTCTTTTTGACAATTTCAATATGTTCCGAAAGGCTGTCATATTTACTCAGCAGATTTTCAATGACATCGTCCTCTTTTCCGGACTGTACCACCCAATATACCGTTATATCCTGTTCCAGTGCGTTTACAACTGCCTTCGTATTACTGGTAATGGAATAAAGCTTTGTGGAGCTGATGTCATATTTCGTCAGGGAAGCAGGCAATGCAGAAACGAAAATATTCACAACAACCAAAATCGCCAGCACCACTCCTGTGAGGATCATAGAATAGGAGCCCCCGCGAAACGCAATCTGATTTCCTTTGCTCCTCCCCAAAGGCTTTAGAAGTTTCCAATGGTTCATCAGTTATACCTCTTTTTCTCCAAAGACTGCACCGAAAGAAAGAGGAAAAATGCAGCAAACGTCACATAATACACAATAGCCGTCATATCAAAAACTCCATTTACAAAAATATTGAACTGCCGGAACAGAGATAATTTCGTCATGATCCCAGGCAGCAAGCCCTCAAATCTTGCTGTGTCTGCAAAATACATGCCCAAAATTCCGGCAATCGCAACAACGCAAAGGCCGTAAGCCAGCTCCTTATTTTTCGTCAGATGACGGATAACCGCCCCCAGCGCTATGACAATCACACACAATGCAATCACGGAACCCTGGGCTGTAGATGAAATATATTCCGAAAGGCTGACGCTGTAATAATTCAGCAAAATAACTGCAATGCCAATGCCGGCGGCAAATCCCTGATTTTCCGTCAGGGAAGAGATAAATATGCCAAGCGCAATCAAAGCAGCCCCCATAAGAAAAAACGCCAGAATCGACCCGTAAGCTGTCAGCAGATAAACGTCGCCAAATTGTGAAAAAATCAAAGGATACAGACAGATAAAGCACAGTGGAATAAGATAAACGACCAGCAATGCGAAATATTTCCCCAGGATTACCTGGGCGGCGCTAATTGGAAGAGAATACAAAAGCTGGTCTGTTTTCTGCTTCCGCTCTTCCGCAATGACCCGCATCGTCAAAACAGGCACAATGACTACAAAGACAAGGCTGCCAAAGCTGAGAACAAACTCAAAATTGCTGACCGCTGCCTGTATGTTATACAACATCGCGCCAATTCCTACAAAAGTCAGCAGAAAAGCGCCAAAAACGTATGCCGTCAGAGAGTGAAAATAAATCCGGAGTTCATGTTTTAATACTGCGGCCATTCGTCATCCACCTCTCTTTCCTCCGCTTCCATAGCGGCATCGCTGCTTTCTTCCATTTCTTCCTCAACATTTCTGTTTTCTTCCGTTTCTTCCTCGGCATCGCCGCCCTCTGTCAATTCAAGAAAGACGTCTTCCAGACTGGCTTTCTTTAAAGCCATCTCCAGCAATGCCTCTCCCTTTGCGGCAAATTCCCAGAAAACAGAACGGGAAACCTCATAAATATTGTCATGGTCTGTTTTTAAATGCGCTACAACACATTCCTCATCTTTTTCTTCCACACTTATCTCCGTAATATAGCTGACGTCTGACAAAATTTCCCTGATCTCTTCTTGGGAAGTATCTGCGGTAATCACAATTTCATTTGAACACAGCAAGCGTTTTTCCAAATTTCCCGGCTCGTCAAATGCGACCAGTTTCCCCCTCGCAAGGATCAATATCTCGTCACAGATTGCCTGTACTTCTGAAAGAATATGGGAACTGAAAATAACCGTATGCGTCTGCCCAAGTTCTTTAATCAAAGCGCGGATCTCGATAATTTGAATCGGATCAAGGCCAACGGTAGGTTCGTCAAGAATGATAACCTTCGGATTCCCAAGAAGCGCCTGTGCAATTCCAACCCTCTGTCTATAGCCTTTTGAAAGTGCAGAGATACGGCGGTTCTTTACTGCTTCAATTTTGGTCTGCCGCATCACTTCCTCCATTTGCTGTTTTAACGCCGCCCCGCGCAGTCCCTTCGCTTCACCCACAAATTTCAAATACTCCACGGGCGTCTCTGTCATGTACAGCGGTGGGTGTTCGGGAAGATACCCAATCAACCTCTTTGCTTTGTCCGCCTCCTCAAAAATGTCATAACCATCAATTCGGATACGTCCCGCTGTGGCTGACAAACACCCTGTCAGGATGTTCATGGTCGTAGATTTTCCGGCCCCATTCGGCCCCAGGAATCCATATACGTGCCCCTCGTCTATCTCAAAGGAAAGATCGTTAACGGCCATGAAATCACCGTAACATTTCGTCAAGTGCTCCACTGATATCATAGTTAGCCTCCTTTTTTTCTAAAATCTTAATTCTGCTGAATCCTTTCTAACATTTATTATTTCTTGCGCATTTAGTGTATAAGATCAACCTAAAGCAGTACTTAAGATACCAGTGAACACTTTGTGAAAAAGCGGAGAAACCATGTCCAGCCATGATTTCTCCGCTTTCCTATTTTAATTCCACTTTAAACCCGATGATCCGGTTCTTTTTATATGCCGCAATGCTGCCATGATGGTTCTTTACGATCGCTTTGGCAATGGACAGCCCTACGCCAAAACTTCCATCAAAGGTTCTGGCTTTATCCACACGATAAAACCGGTCAAATAATTTGCCAAGTTCTATCTGATCTGCCTTCTCATAAGTATTTTCAACAATTACGACCGGACGGCGTCTTTCATAAGCCAAAATCTGTATCGTGCCTCCGGGATCACAGTATTTTACTGCATTATCCAAAAGTATGGATAGCAAACGGCGGATGAGCCCCTCATCGCCTTTACAGAGAATGGACGGCTTTATATCGGCCATCAGTTTTTTTTGAAGTTCCGCTGCCAGCGGCTTAAATTCTGATGTGACATCCGACAAAGCTCTGCTCAGATCAAACTGGGAAATGGTAAGATTCGACTGACTCTCATCCATCCTGGATAATATAACCAGTTGATTGATCAACATTCCCATCCTTTCCCCTTCACTTCGAATATCATCCAGCCATTCATTCTGTCCCACCTCTGATTCAACAATATCCAGATTCGACAAAATCAGGGTAAGAGGCGTCTTAAGTTCATGGTTTGCATCCGTTATAAACTGCTTCTGCTTCTCATAACTTTCCGCGACAGGCCGTACCACTCTTTTTGAAATCAGTATAAACAGAAGCAGAACGACAAGCCCGCTGCCAATCAAAACGAGCAAAGAAGTGAATAAAAAGCGGCGCGCCATCAAATAATTCATATCCCCATTTACAAAAACGATGGCAGTTCCCGTTTTCGCCCTGAAAATTTTGTATCTGTAGTCTGACACCCACCCTCTTGTCTGATCCCTTTTCAGCGCAATGTCTGTAAATTCCTGTATCTGCGCTTCCGATATGGAAGAAACAGAATCACTATTTACCTTCACAATCCTGTTATCCTTACCGAGCCACACGGTAAAAAAGCGCGTGCTGAACTTCGTTTCCTCTGTAATAACATCGGTATATGGAAATCCGCCGGATGGCAGCGGCCGGGCGGATGCGTCAAATTCAGGGAACACGCCGCCGTTCGCGGCGATCTCGTCTGTTAAAATATCCATCGTATTATTTAACTGTATATTGCCCAGGATAAACAGAATTAAAAAAATACCGGAAAATACGATCATAATAGAAACAGCGCTGACCCGTATAAACTTTCTCCGCAGACCATAAATCATTGTTTTCCCTCCAGCACATAGCCTGCATTACGAATAAACCGGATTTCCACTGGCGCGCAAATTGCACTGATTTTCTTCCTTATATTCGAAATATGCACCCACACCACACTGGTATCTACATTTGTATTCCATCCCCAGACATGTGTCATGAACTGCTCCGTCGGAACAATGACATTTGGTTTTTGCATGAGCATTTCTATAATTTGAAACTCCTTGCCGCTTAAGTTCTGTAATTTCCCCTTATAGTCCAGTTGGTAGGTAGAGCGGTTTAATACTACCTCCTGATATATCAGCAGGTCAGGCACATAATTATCCTTGCGTCTTAGCATGGCTCTGACTCTCGCCAAAAGCTCCGGGGTGGAAAAAGGCTTTGGCAGGTAATCATCGGCTCCGGCGTCCAATCCTTCTACTCGCTGCGCTACTTCTGTACGGGCAGTCAAAAACAAAGCCGGAGTCGTTATCCCCGCCTCCCGCAGCCTTTGCAGTACCTGTATCCCGTCAAGCCCGGGCATCATAATATCAAACACAAGCCCATCATATTCTTCTGACCTGGCATACGCAAGGGCGTCCTCACCATTGGATACCCCGTCAACAACGAATTTATTCTTTTCAAAAATATACGTCAGGGTTTTTCGCAGTCTCGGATCATCCTCTGCTATAAGAAGCCGCATAACCTTACCTCCGTTTCTTTACTGACAATTATCGTACAACTGCCTAAAGACAGGCTAAAGTATTTTTATACACGCTTTTTTTACATTCCCGTTCCAGACATTCTTGCTTATAAAATGGCTTGCAATAGTTATCAAAATTACATTTTTTTATTCGTTTCCGGTAATTATCTATTTTCTGTATTTTCTTTTCAACATCATTTCTAAAATTATCTGTTAGAATCTTATCCTTATAGACAACATATGAGCTGATTACTTCGGCTATAATTTTATAAATATTATACAATAAATCTAATTTTTGGATATTATCATTTTCCTCTAAAAAATCATATACTTTTTGTCCTGCTAAATCCGAACAATTACTATTAAGGGGCCTGCTCCATTGCCCATGCGCCAATCGGTTTCTAATTGTAATAGCCTGCTCAATATCATCTAAATATCCATATACTTTCTGATAATAAAACGCATCTGATTCATTCATAAAATTGGCTGAATAGTCATTCTGATTCATACAAAAACGAAAACCATAACTTTTACAAACAGACAAGTTTAAACAGTTTCTCCATTTCTTATTCATTTCCCTGCCAGAAAGAACAATTTGTCTTTCAGCATCTGTAAATGCAACGGAAGAATTTTCATATAATATTTTTTTCAACCGCGCTTCCAACCAGGAACATAGTAAAAACGTGTACAATCGTGTACTGCCCAAAACATCATATTCCAGCTTTTTTATTCTTCCCTGTTTATTCGTATTTGCCCTTTCATAATATAGTTTTCCTAAATTTATTTGCGTCATTTTTTTAACTTGTCCAAT
>OMNT01000625.1_pt1 | contig 36752 bp, 21 predicted proteins | sample 1672551 | NCBI WGS metagenome assembly OMNT01 (sample SAMEA3136698, study PRJEB25190) | human gut metagenome | reverse complement strand
TTATAGGAATTCACAAGAGGATTGGTGATCAATGCCATTTCTTTGCTGTGTGCCAGCAGTCCTCCAATGAAATAATAAGCATCTTCACTTAATTCTTCCGGATTATCCAGATTTTCAAAAATATTTCTTCCATTTTTAAGAAGTGAAAACTGAATATGCATTCCGGAACCATTGACGTCTGATTTCGGTTTTGGCATAAAAGTTGCATGAAGTCCATGACGTTTTGCCACAGTGCGGACAGCCATTTTGAATGTCATGATACAGTCTGCGATTTTACGGATTTCTCCGTAATGGAAATCAATCTCATGCTGTGCCGGTGCAGCCTCATGATGAGAAGATTCCACTTCCATGCCCATATCTTCCAGAGTAAGTACCATATCTCTTCTGGCATTTTCTCCAAGATCCAGAGGACTGATATCCAGATAGCCTGCTTTTTCATGTGTTACTGTGGTAGGCTTTCCATCGTCATCTGTGTGAAAAAGGAAAAATTCACACTCCGGATCGATAAAGCAGGTATATCCCTCAGCTTCTGCTTTTGTGGCTGTATTTTCCAGAATGTATCTGGGGCTGTTTTTGTATGGTTTTCCATCGGGGCAGTAAAGATCACAGATCATACGTGCAACCTTTCCCTGCTGTGGACGCCATGGAAGAATAGAAAAAGTACCCAGAACCGGACGTAAATACAGATCGGTTCCATTTTCCCCATTCATGCCTGCAATCTGTTCGCCGTTTACGATGCACTGATTATCCAGTGCCCGGGGGAGTTCCCGAGTGGTTACAGCAATATTTTTGATTGCTCCATACATGTCGGTAAACTGAAGACGAATGAATTCTACGTCTTCTTCCTCCACCATTTGTAATATTTCCTCTCTGGTATAATTCCCCATCACATTCTCTCCTTATCACTATCACTGAAAATAAATAAAAAAAAGGGCGCACCTCTGAAGGGGTTTACCCTCCAAAAGAACGCCTTTGTTCATGCAGGTATTATAGCAACCGACATGGTCTTTGTCAACGTTTTTTTCCACGTACAGACCGCTTTATCTGCCGGCAGAGCCGACGCATCCACAATCGCTCCTCCTCTGTCACCGGTTCATTTCCATAGCTTGCCCTCAGGATCAGTTCCTGAAGCCTGCTGCCATCTTTCTCCGTAAATGAAGGGCAGAACTCTCTGATAAAGCGAATCGTGCCGCCGTCTGCCGCCGTGCAGTCCTTCGACATGCCCTTTTTGTACAGAATACGGCAGATATAGCGATAAATCGCTCTCACCGCAGCTGCCGGTTCTTCTCCCGTTCCGTAACGGGCCCTGTGTACGGCACGGATCTTTATTCCGCTTCCAAGAACAAGCATCAGCGCACACAGTACAGCGCATAACTTCAGAATATCTGCAATGTGTCCTGTGAACCAGCCGGCAATACGGACTGCAAAACCGGATGCGCTGATTTCTTCCTCGTCCTTCTCCGCCTTCGGTTCCTCCGGAACACTGTCACTCTGCTCTTTTTCTTCCGTCTGGTCAACAAATTCCGTTTCCATACCCGGTGTCACTTCCACCGGAGTCCATCCGAGAAACGGCTGATAAATCTCCACCCAGGTATGTGCATTGTCATCCTCCAGAACGGCGGTATAAGTCTGGTCAGCATTTTCCGAAAAAAGCTCCTGTGGTGCCACATATCCCACCACATAACGCGCCGGAACGCCAAACATACGGAACATCATCGTCGCAGCAGCCGCAAAATGCATACTGTAGCCTTCCTTTGTGTCATAGAGAAAAGTCTCCACAAAATCCTGGCCGTCCTTCAGCTTGTCCGTATCTGTCTCATAGCTGCAGTCACGAAGAAGTCTTTTTACCACATACTGACGAATCTCTTCATACTCATCTGCAACTGCCCAGTCCGGCAGCTCTGCACCCGTCTCAGATTCTCCCCAGTGATTCTCTTCCTTTGCTTCCGCGCATTCCTTCTTCAGCCTTTCAAGCCCTTTTTCGGGTATCTGAAGATCATAGGTACTGCAGAAATTCCGATACGATTTTTCCGTATCATTCAGCACACCGGAAGCATCCTTTCCGTCCCGGTAGCTTTCCAGGATTTCTTTGGCACTGCTTCTCCAGTAACAGGAAAAAATATCGTCCTGCCTGCTCTGCCCGCAAACTGCCCCATCCCCGTTGCTGATCTGATATGCATCATTCAAAAAAGCATCATATGGAACATACGTGTACTCCGGGTTGGCATTCAGGTTCTCTACTGTGATCTGGTTCACTGCACTATCCGACTCCCCGGTATTCTCTCCTGACGACTGTTTCTCATAATACATCGTCCTCAAAAAAGGAAGATTCTGTATATAGATTGAGGAATCCCCGTCTGTTTTCCAGACAGCCGCTGCATTCTGAAAGTTTTCCTCCGCTCCCGGCTCAAAACTGTTCCCTGTATAAGTCTCACCGATATATCCTCTCAGATAGACCGTCTCCGAAGGTCTCTGCACACTGGTCACTTTCAGGGCATCCACCCCGGTAAAAAACACACCGTCTGTCGTTCCGAGTTCTCCGTTGTCCACCCCTCCGGCGATTCCTTCCAGAGAGAGCTGCAGATTTCCCCCTGAAATCTTCGGTAGAAAACTCCACAGAGACTGCAGGAGCCGATTCTGTATTCTTGTCGTGCCTCTTTGAATTGCCGGGATCTCCACTCCTGCCAATGGCATGGAAATACACCATGACGGGACAGATACTACCACGGCAGCAAGAAGTGCCGCAAGCCCCGCTTTCCATCCACAGAAATAGCTCCGCCCTGCAGTAAACAAAAGCAGAATGCTCATTGCCAGAAAATACATCCAGAGATTTCCCGGTCTGCCACCGGCGATCATCATCAGCGCGACCAGCGGAAACAGTATGGAAAGAATCAGAAGCCAGTTTCTCCTTCTGACAATTCCTGCCCCCAGAAGCCCCGTCACCGGAAAAAGTACAGGCAGCCAGAAGATCACCATATCACCGCTTTCATATGCTCCATACAGTCTCATGTTTCCATGATAGACCTGATTGATCCTGCTCATCACAAAATCAGCTGTCTGATAAAAGCCTGCGGTGATTCTGTTCTGCAGCACAAAACAGACTGCCATGTAAAGGATCACAATTGCAAGAAAACCATAGATTCTTCTCGAATCCAGCCTTCTGTCCGCATAAAACCAGCTGAAAAACAGACTGAACAGAAAAATCCCCGGTATCAGAAGCCACAATCTCTCATCCCTTATCGAAAACGCTGAAACCAGACTTCCGGCCAGAACTCCGACCGCCCCAAAAAGCACCAGAAAAGACAGAAACATTCCGCCTTTCTCTGTCTGCTTCTTTTCTGACCGAGGGACGTACCCTGAATCCAGGATAAGCACCTCCATATTGTTCTGTTCCTTCTGTGTCTGTTTTTTTCTCATAAACGTCCTTCACCTTCCGGAAAATATCGCTGTATCCGTCCGTCCATCGTGATTCTGACACCGCCATGCTCCGGCACCAGGACATTATCGGATATTCCCTGACAGATTCCCGGAATACACTCCAGTGCCTGATAAAAAGCTTCTCTTCCGTTCACCTCGAAATGCAGGGCTTCCTTCGTTCCCTTTTCCATCCAGACATATTCAAACAGCTGCTCTTTCTCAACCAGCGCATTTCCCAGAGATGCCGCAAGATCCAGAAACTCATCCAGCTGATCCGGTGTTGTTTTTTCTTCCGTCCCGTCCGATGTATCCAGATAAACACTGACCATCCTTCCGGCCGGCATACTGAATTCCTTTACAAGAAGTTCATCTTCCTTGGCACTGAGCTTCCAGTGGATATTTTTGAGCATATCTCCCTGATGGTAATATCTCGTATCAAAAATCTCCTGACTGTCCGTACCTGCCCTGGCTGCATTTTCGTTGTCTTCCTCTTCCCCGTAAAATCCCTGTACTGTTTCCTCGTCCATCGGATGGATCCTGGGGATGACTGCGATTGTCCTGGCAAGAGAAGGAATCCTGATCTTTGCCGAAAAAAGTCCAAGATAGTCGAATACTCTGAGTTCTGTCACACCGACTCTGAAAAAACCGCAATGTACCGGTTCCAGAAAAATCTGCCACGAATCCCTGCTCTTTCTGTCTGCCGCAGTGTGCCGGATGATCCTGCCTGCGCCTGTGACATCCATCACGATCTGGATATCTCCGACCGGAAAAACCGTCGAGTTCTCGATCTCAAGAATAAATTTTTCCCGCTCGCCTCTGGTGACTGCAGAACTTTCCGTCTTCGCCGATACGCGAAGCTTTCCCACCACATACCATACACCGGCTGCCATACACACTGCAAAAAGAAGCTCAAAAACCAGCAGAAAAAAAGCAAACTCTCCCCTGCCGGCTGCTGCCGCCCACAACGTAGCCAGCACCAGTACCATATATATGATCTTACTTTTCATACCTTATCTCTCCGGCCGCGGCTGTCTGACAGATTTCAGGATCTCCCCGATGATTTGCTTCTGGTCTCCCTGACTTAACTTCGCCCTCGCACTGCATTTGAGACGATGCACTGCAGCCGCTGGAAAAACCTCCGCCACATCCTGCGGCAGTACAAATGTACGGTCCTGCATATATGCACTGGCTTTTGCCATCCTGGTCACTGCTATGGCACCACGGGTACTCAGTCCCAGAGACACCAGTTCATGTGAGCGCGTTGCATTTACAAGATCCACGATATATCGACAGACCGTCTCATGGACAAAAATCTCCGAGACTTCTCTCTGCATCCGGACGAGATCATCCGCACTGATCACAGCCTTTACATCCTTCATTGCCCCAAAGCCGGACTGCTTCATCAGAATCTGCACTTCATCCTGAATATCCGGATAGCCCATCTCAATACAGATCATAAAACGGTCCAGCTGAGATTCCGGAAGTCTCTGCGTTCCGGCAGACCCGATCGGGTTTTCTGTCGCAATGACGATAAACGGATCCAGAACATTCCTTGTCACACCATCTACGGTAACCGTTCCTTCCTCCATAACCTCAAGAAGCGCAGACTGCGTCTTGGCAGAAGTTCGGTTGATCTCATCTGCAAGAAACAGGTTGCACATCACCGCTCCGGGCTGATAGACAAATGCCTCTTTTTCCTTGATAAACATGGAAAATCCGACAATATCCGACGGCAGTACGTCAGGAGTAAACTGAACACGGTTCTGTGTCAGGTTCATTGCCCTTGCAAAAGCAAGTGCCATGGAGGTCTTGCCGACCCCCGGGATATCCTCGATCAGAATATGACCGCCCGCAAGAATCGCCGTCATTACCTGACGGATACATTCATCCTTGCCGAAAATCACCTTACGGACCTCTCTCATGATCTCTTCTGTTTTTTTATTTTCCATTTTTCACTTTCTCCTGTCTTTCTCAGTATCATCACGATTCACGCTGACCCTGGGTCAGAGTGCTTTTATCCTTTTTTCTTCTTATCATGGTGCCTCTTTATGAGGATCAGTAAAATGATCACACCTTCTGTCACTGCCACACCTGCCATCATAAACAGGAACCATGGCCATACATCTACCACTCGCTTCGCCATTGCCGCCGGGCGGATCTGCGAAACTGTTTTTGCCTTCTCCTCCCCTGTATACGGCACACGGTGTCCTCTCACAAGAAGGCGGTGTGTATTGACAGCATACGGTGTGCAGGTGACAAGCGTCACATAATCCTTTCCTTCCACAATATCCAGATCCGAAGTATCCTCCGGATCGACCACCTTGATCTGATCAACTTCATACGCAAGTACCTCATCCAGCACATGAATATAAAACTGATCTTTTTTCTGTACTTTGTCCATATCTGTAAAAAGCTTGGCATCCGGAAGTCCTCTGTGCCCTGTCAGCACACTGTGTGTGCTCTCTCCTCCCAGCGGAAAAGAAGTCTCCGGAACGTAGCCAACTCCCTTGGCCAGAACATCCTGTGATGTACCTTTATATATAGGAAGATTTACATTGATCACCGGCACGGTCAGATAGCCGATCACATCTCCGATATCCAGCATATCCACATGACTGGTGCCTGTCTGCTGCTCACCGATGGCATCCTGAGTAACTGCATTTCCAAGCTGTTCATTATACTGCTGCATGGCTTCCTTTACCGCATCGATCTTTTCTTCATCCATGTCTTTAATCTCATCATTGTACTCCGTGATCGCCTGCGAAGCATGCTTCTGTGCGAGTATATTGCTGATAGTCGGATATAATGCGAGCGAGATTCCCGCAAAGATCAGGATCATACTGAAAATTGTCGTCAGCCTTGGTTTCTTCATGACCTGTAGTTCCTTTCCCTGTGATAGCCGAGGCTTTTGAACCCTGCTTCTCATTTGTCTTATATGAAGCGGCCTGAGCTGTTTTTCAGACATCTGCATATAAGGCAAATAAGACACACCCACACTCTGCCTTACGGCAGAGTGACGAGTCTGTCCTGTAGGATTTATTCAAAAAGAGAATTTATGGTAGCTAATTAATGAATTCATGTAACTGTTCAGTACCCTCACAGTTACGAGTCAAAATGCTATTTAGTCGTTCCTCAGTTCTTATTTCACAGTTTTCTTTCTGGATGCGCCGATGATCAGAACACCTGCGAATGCAAGGGCAACACCAAGAGCTGTGATAGCGATTGTACCCATACCACCAGTTGTTGGGAGGGTAAAGCCTTTTTTGTTGATGATAGTTTCTGTGTGAGTTCCGTTAGAAGAGCTATTATTTTCTGTGAATGTTGTAGTATCAACTTCATGTTTCACAAGAGTTTTCACACCCTTTTCATCTTTATAATATTCATCTTTTGTAGTTCTCACATAGTCAATATTTAATTCTACTTTAACCGGTGCTTTCAGAAGATTATATCCCTCGTTTGTCTTTGTCTTTGTCTCTACCAGATAGTAAGTTCCATTTGCAAGACCGCTCTGAGAAACTTTACCGTTTTCATCAGTTGTTAAAGGAGCTTCATTAATTTTGAGCCATGTTTTATTGGAATCAAGTCCTAATGCTTTTGCAGCATCGTCAGGTATTGCATTATCAGTACCTGCTGGTACTTCTTTGTAAAGATCAAATTGCACACCTTCAAGTGGGGCACCATCTGCCTTCTCGGCTTTCTTTACTACCTGCAGTCCGAAGGTATATACAGTTGTTGTATTCTCGATATAATCTTTTCCTGGTTTTGTATCTGGATTTTCTGGTTTATTCGGGTTATCTGGATCATCCTGTCCCGGAAGAATCTTGTTGGAGTATTCCAGCTTTGCGCTGTTCGTGTTACCATCTGTTGTTGTAACTGCTGAGCTAAGAAGTTCTGCATTATATGTGATTACAAGCTGTTGTTCTGCATAAGCAGCCATCTCTTTCGTAACAAATGTAATCTTAAATCCGTGTTCACCGTCTTTTGCAACTGAATATGCCTCAGCTGCAACATCAGCATCATTACATGTTACTTTCACAGTATCAACTTTGTCATCAAGATTTTTTGGTGTATCAGTAAGTGTGAATTCTTTTAATTTAGTAATATTGGATGGTACATCTACTGTGATCTTGTATGGTACCATATCACCTACATTGTAATCTGTTTCCTGTTTCCAAGTTTCAGGTTCTTTTGTTCTATCTTTTACCTGTTTAGTCATGTCAGGTTTTTCGTTGGTTACAGGAAGTGTAATATTTGCCGCTGGCTCATTGGTTCCATACTTAATTGTACCATCAGCATTAACAGTAAACTGATATGCTGTAGCACCATCCATGATATATCCGTCATTGCCGCCACGGTCAGTCTCGATAAATCTGTATGTACCCTGTGAAAGACCATCTACAGTAATCTTACCATCAGTATCGGTTACAAGATTCAGTCGAGCACCAGTACTTTCATTAGTTGTAACATTTGTCCATGTATCTCCATTCTGTTTCTGAAGTACAAAGGTTACACCTTTTAATAAAGCATCATCTTTTCCCTGTTTCACTAATGTCACACCACCATAAGTTGTCTTATTCTTAGGGTAAACATGTACATCATATAACCAGTTATCACCCTTTGCCGTTGTCATCGGGATAGATACCAGGAATGGAGCTGCCGGAGTGGTAACTTTGTCAGGAGTTGTTGTCTCGATTACTACATAGAAACCAAGTTCAAGGTTTGTAAATGTTGCTGTTCCATCAGCTTTTGTTATTTTTTCTTTAACTTTTGTATTTTCATACTTTTGTTTAATTTTACCAGTTTCCACATAATCATTTACACTAGGAAGAGTTGTCGGATTTGTACTGTAATAAGATGTCAGTTCCTTAACATCAGCTACTTTATAAATAGTAAATCCTGCACCTTCAAGAGGTTTTGCATCGGATGGCACATTGCTCTCATCAGATGTTTCTCCTGTTCCCGTTTTACCGCTATTACCATTATACTCATACTTATGGATTGTCAATGATCCTTTCAGTGATGTATCAATTGTAGCAGCAGTCATTTTCGGTGTATTTGTCTCTTCTGCTGCAAATGCAGTTGCTGACATGCTGCCCAGCATCATTGCGCCGGCAAGGAGACCGGCAAGGAGTTTTTTGAATTTCTTCATACTCGTTTCCTCTCTTTCTCTTTCTTCATTTCCTTTTTCATTTTTCTTTTTAAGATACCTGGGAATTGTTTCGTGCATTGCACGCCATAACCCTGGTATCATATATTTGAATCATCTGTCTGTTTCTTCAAGTGGTCAAGAAGTTTTGCCCTCCTTTCTCCGCTTTTGTAACAACAGATACATGATTACCGCAGTTCCGGCGATGATTGCACCAGTAAAGCCAAGGATCAGTCTGCTCCAGCTTCCTGTTGCCGGCAGCTGGAATTTTGCCTGATTGGCAACCTGAATCGTAAGTGTATTCTCATGGAGACTTCCAATGGAATTTTCGCCTCCATCTACTGTGATGGAATTTTCTCTTCTGTTGATCACAACCCTGATCGGAGATTTCAAAAGATTGTATCCATCCGGAGCTTTTGTCTCGGTGATCTGATAAGTTCCATCTTCCAGATTTTCAAATTTGGCAAGTCCAAGTTCTTCATTTTCTTTACCCGTTGTAACAGTCTGTACTGTAATAGTTCCACCGGCAGTCAGTTTTTCAAGCTTAAATTCTGCCCCGGCAAGTTTCTCCGGATTCTCTACTGATGTTCCTGCCTTTATCTTCAGAATCTGAATGCTTGTCTTTGACGGCTGATAGGTATTGGTAATCGTTGCAGAACCATTATTATCTTCCCCAATAGAGATTCCTGAATCACTATTGGGATTAGCATAATCATAAGAAACCTTAAACATACCAGCCTTCGCGAACTCAATGCAGCCTCCATTTTCCACAGGTGTTACTTCTGTCACTTTTCCATCTGCATCTTTTTTCAAGGTTACCTCAACGATACGATACTGCCATGCATCCTGCGGTGACTGTGACTTTGTATAATCCACAAATTTATCCAGATCTTTAAACGATGTTTTCCATTCTTTAGTATAAATGTTATACGTCAGCCCTGTATAACTGCTGTTGTTATATTTTACTGCCTCCCATGCAGCTGTATCCGACGACCTTCTCTGCAGCTGGACGTAAATCTTATCTGGAAGTGTTCCTGTATAATTTTCACCTGCTGTTTTCCAGAATTTTTCCACAGACAGATTTACCTTTGGTTTTTTCGTATTATTAAATACTACTTCTGCCTGTGATTCTTCTCCCGTTGTATTTGCTGGTTTGATATATCCCTGAAGTACGGTCGTTCCGACTTTCTTCTGCACTTGCACTCTATTCAGATTCAGCAAAATACTGTCGAGGGTTGAGCCATCGTCCGGTGTTATCTCTTCGATCGTAAAGAAGGTTCCAATCGGAATTCCTGTGATCGTATAGTTTTCTTTGGCTTTCAGAGATATTTCCGATACTTCAATCGGCGTTGTCTCCAGTCCGGCACCACCCACATTGGTAAATGTAAGTTTAAATCTATAAGTACCATCCAACTGATCTGTCGGATATGCAGCTTCTTTCTTGATTGTCAGTGAACCTGTCTTAACTTTGTTGTAAAAGACTGCCTTCAATTTGGTTAAAGTCGTAGTATCATCCGGATTCGCATAGGAACGGAATACGAAGGTATCCTCCGGTACTTTTTCTGAAGTATTCTCTGAAGATTGTTTTGTTGGTCTATTTCCATTATACTTGTTATTTTCCTGAAGGTTCTTTCCTTCGGCATCAACAATTGAAACTCTATTTTCTGTTCTTCCATCATTGACAGAAAGCCCTGTCACCTTATTGAGGCTGAGGCTGCTCTCGCTTCCATTTGTTACAGTGTTTCCTGTTCCCATGGAATTCACCGCCTGTCCATTCTCAAACATGGTCCAGGTCGTATCAAACAGATTTGGATCGACTTCTTCTTTCAGGTAAATATAACTGCCTCGACGGAACTGATCCTTAAATGTAATGGTTTCCTTATCCCGCAATACAAAGCTTCCATCATCCTCAATTGCATAGGCTCCTGACTTTGCAGAAGAAGTGTACACCGCACCTTTGGGATTCTCCAGATTACCTGATTTGGCTGAACCATAGTCCGCAATATCATACTGCTTCGTCACAAATCCAGTAGAAGCTGTCAGTTCTGCCATCGGACGGAATATAAAATCCTTCAGATAAATATCTCTGGGATAGTTATAACCAAAACGGATTTTTTTCAAGTTGCCAAAGCCTTTAATTCCTGACAATTTTGTAAGATCCAGTTTTACAGTTATCCACTGTTTGCTTGCAACGGAAACAGTACCATAAGTTCGTCCGGAAAGAGTTTCCTTATCCAGACAGCCCGCTGTATTACCACTTGAATCTTCCAATTGCAGATACATATTTGACAGTGATGGTGTGTCATCGTGATCGTAATAGAACTTAAATTCCAAATACTGCATATTAGAAATATCTACTGGACTGTTTAAAATCAGTTCTCCATATCGCTGTGACCGATAAGCACTTTCCACGTCCTGTTCTTTCGCATACCAGTGAACAGAAGCTGATCCCTCTTTTGTAGCCTTTTCAAATATATTACTGGTATGTGCCGGGGCAACGTTGTAATCCAAATCACGGATTTTCACCGGTTCTGTTGTTGTCGCTGAAGCAGCTGTTGTTCCATAATGTGTTGCAAGATTCTTTATTGTAAAATCAAACAGGTCTGTATCTTTGAATAAGTTTTTGAACAGATCATTTACATCTGTAGTGTCCACCTGTTTCTCCACCTGAAGCTGGTTCTCATCCGGGAAGTTGAAGGTAACCTTCATATTAGATTCCCACATACCACGCTCCATATAGAACATGGTAAGTGTATGTTCATCTGTATTCGATCCAGAAAGTTCAAATGAACTCTGTATATCAGTTCCCTCAACGGAAGAACCCTGACTTACTTTTGTTTTGCTTACTGTTGCTGTCTTATTAGAAAAATCAAGTTTGCCATCAACCCTTCCATGAGCACCACCAACATCCAGTGCCAACTTGCCATCCACGTACACCCATACATCATCATCACCTGAAAATGTAAACTGTATTGGAAATTCAGTATTGCCATCACTGGCTGTAACTTTTCCATCCTCTGTCAGGCGGAATTTAAATTCCAGTTTTGTACCAAATCCATAATTGTAATTACCTGCAGAACAAGGTTTCGCCGTCTCATTAAACGGGAAAAATCCATGTGTATTTTGATCTGAACTAGAACTGTTGACATTCTTTGACCAGTCCTGTTTTCCGGTATCTTGAAGATAATATTCTCCCGAAGCACTATCTTTTCGCATTGCCAAAGTAGTATCTGCACTGTCAAAATACCAGTAATCTACATTCGCTGTGTTGTCATCGCTACATTTATTTCCTTTAATATCCAGTTTCTGTTTGGTAAACGGAAACGCAACATTATTATAGATTTTTCCAAGAACTGTATTTTTGCTGTTTGCTCCCCTCAGAAAAGCTTCATTAAAATGCGGTTCCTGTGCCGTTCCTCCTTTTTCCATAAGGTTGCCATTATTAAGCGTATCCGATACCAGTCCTTGTGCCGCGGAATCGTAATATGTACTGTTTCCTTTGGCGTTTAATGTTGAGTTATTGGTTGACATGAAACCATTCTGATTGCTACTGTTATATCCATATAAATTCAGTGTACCCGCAATAGCTGAGAAAGGATTTCCCCAACCTTCATAATCCGGCTGAAAATGCCCTGTATAAATCGGTATGCTAACATTATTAGAAATATAGTAATCACTCAATGCCTGATCAAACTGTCGAAATGTCACATAATTTCTCTGTGATCCACTTTGTTGATCTCCCGGAGTATAAGTATCTCTGTTGTTTCCGTTCAGTTCATAGTCTGTATAATAATCATAAAAGGTAGAATTCACATACAGAGTATTATTATTTCTGGTAAAAGTACTCGTACCAATATCAACAACCGTATTACCTTCTTTACCGCTCTCTGCATCGCGGAGGCTGCCTTTCTCACCCCAGTATCCGCCACGGTTGCCGCCTTCGTAGATCACATCGTCGCTGTCATCTCCAAAATAACATGGATTTTTCATATTCCAGGGAATGTCCTCCGGTTCTGTTTCATCACCATTCTCCGAAGGAGTTGCATTTTCCACTTCGTATCCCGCAAAACGGATTTTTGTGTAAACTTCAGAAAGACTGGTACTCCACAGATTATTGTCTGTACCTGCAACTGCTTGCATTACACCATGTACTGATGTGCCGTCACTTTTGGTGGCATAGTAGTAAACCTTTGAATTACTATCATATGGAATTCCCTTGCCATCATTTCTACCACCGCTTTTTGCATAAGACATCTTTGACAGGGTCGCATCGTAATAAACGGTTCTCTCTCCCAGCACTCCCCAGGTGGAATTTTCGGCTTTTCCGGCATATTTATAACAGTCCATGGAGCCGGCTGCAAAAAGGAAACTCTCGACACCATCTTCATCAACTCCCTGACCATAGAAGTTAGAGTAAGTATCACCTAATAATATCTTTCCCGATGCATCCGTAAACTGTACATACGAACATGCCGCTGCTGGGATCGTTACTGAAAAACCATTCTGAATGGCTGTCATCGAAACAGGTTCTCCTACCTGCTGTAAGTTTCCCTCTGTGTTTTTCTCGTAAAAGACTGCCTTAACTGCATTCAGAGGTTCTTCTGTATTATTCTCAAAATACATGGTTTTTCCGGCGAAGAAAGTGTGATCATTCAATGGAGCATACCACTCGTTGCCCCAGGCTCCGTTATTGTCACCATTTGCTATATAGAGATTTGAGCCGTTATTCTGAGTGAAAGATAAATTATCTCCGCTCGGCATCCATATTGTAGTATTCCCACCATATGCATTATCCAGAGTAAATTTAAAACTGTTGTTCGTACCAACAATCTCCTCAGTAAGCTTGATCCGAAATCTTCCATCATTTCCTTTTGTCATTGATTTCTTATTCCAACTCTGCCCCGAGACTCCATAATTGATGGATACCTGTGCATCATCGAACTTCCAGCTATTGGTATTCTCCACATCCAGGAACAACCAGTCTCCAGCCTTCAAAGTCCTCGCATTCCCCACATCCTCGGCTGCCAGTTCTTCCATCTCCACCAGAGCATCATCTTCCGTTTCCTGCTCTGCCTGGCTGTTCCAGATAAGTGTGAGTCTGTTTTTCTCTTCGTTCAGTGAAATCTCTTCGCCTGTTCCTTCTGGCTCACGGAACATTCTGGCTCTCAGTTTTGCCTGGAAATCGTATTCTTCAGCATCTGTTGTGTAAACGAAAGATGCCTCAAAAGCTGTACTTCCTCCTGCCGGTACTTCATATTCCAGATAGTAAGCTGAAATCTGATAATTACCGTCTTCGTCAAATACATAATCGCCGTCTTCATCCAGCTGGTATTCCGTAACCGGTGTGACTGTGAGCGGTTCATTCTGGTTCAGGGCTTCCGGAAGCTGAACCGGATCCTTGATGATCTCCTGTGTACTCTCTCCACTTGAAAGAGTAATCTTAAGGTCTGTCACCGGATTTTCATTCTGTGCATCTGTCAGATAAAGTCTGACTTTTGCCGCCTCCTGTCCTGCAGGAACGCTTGAAGTAATTTTTGCCTTGTGTGCCTCTCCCTGTGCCAGTTCTGTATTTTCTGTCTCGTCTGCCTTCTGAAGAACGTTCACAGCAGAAGCAGGCTCTGGACTGACATTTTCTGTATCGCTTGTGTCTTCACAGGAAAAATCTTCAATACGGTCTACACTGTCTGCTTCGTTATTTTCCGAACCTTCCTCAGCGGCTGTTTCATTTCCGAAATTCTCTTCAGGCTCCTCTGTTGTTTCTGAAATGTCTTCTGTTGTTTCTGAGAAGTCTTCTGTCGCTCTTGAGATGTTTTCTTCATTTTCACTTGCAGTAATGGTCTCCTCAGATATTGGTTCCATATCAACAAATTCAGTTGATGATCCCTTCACCAGATCTGTAATTCCCGGTGATGACAGTATTACAGCAGCACTTGCCAGAGCTGCTGTTATCTTATGCCACTTGCGCTTCTTCATCCTCTCATCCTTCCCTCAATATTGCTTTACATCTTTTTCAATCATGTGTGTATTCACATAATTTCTTTTCTGCATATTTTAATTAAAAATATTATATCTTTATAAAATCCGATAAAAAATATAACATTTTTTCGATATATATAAAAATTTCAATCGTTGTTATATGACATAAAGTGCAAAAAATAATATAGATTCTTTCTGAATCTCATTTTTTCTAAAACGTTCCGGACTGCATCCATAGTATTCACGGAAACTCTTGCAGAAATATGATGGATTTGTAAATCCTGTCTCCGCTAATCTCCCCTCGAATATTTTCGTATTCGCTATCTCTATTTTTTGCCTTGCTTTATTTTAACAGCTGCTGCCAGTCCTGCGCATGCACCTGCTGCCAGAAGGAACACAAACAATGCGATCGGTGTATTGTCTCCTGTTTTTACGCTCGTTTTCGTACTGCTTCCCGAATCATGGCTGCCCGGGTTTCCTGATCCTGGTGGTGTTTCTTTTTCCGGCTGGTTAACTACCTGAACCTCCTCTACTGTTCCTGACAGGGTTTCATATTTTCCTCCGTTTTCTGTAACTTCCCCGGCTTTGGAAATTTCAAATGCAGCTGGCTTGTCAGATTTTACAAATCCATCCGGTGCTTTTGTCTCAACAAACTGATATTTTCCAAAAGGAAGCCCGGAAACCTGCAGTTGTCCGTTTTTATTTGTTGTCAGTGAAACATTTAATTCTTTCCAGGAATCTCCGTTCTTTTGCTGCAGCTTGAAGCAGGCACCTTCCAGAACGTTTCCATCCGGATCTGTTTTGTTCAGGATCACCGCACCCACCTGTGAAACACATTTCACTGTAACCTCAGGATGATAGTTTTTTTCTCCGCTTTCTGTAGATGGAAGCAGGATCAGCACGCTCTCTGCAAGTGCCTTATCCTGTCCGGCTGTCTGTACTGCAAAATACAGTCCCGGAAGGAGTCCTTTATATAGAAGTTTTTCATTTGTTTTTTTTGTTTTCTGTATGCCTTTCAGTTTCTGTGCTGCTACATATTTTTCCAACGTCTCTGCAATCTGTGAAACGTTTTTTGCTTCTAAAAGCTGTTTCGTCGTGATTCCACAACCCTGAAATTCTTCTGTCATTGTATATTCTTCATCTGCATACACAGCAACCTTATACAACGTCATTTCTACTTCCTCAGCACCTGAATGAAGTTGTATTGCAATGCTTCCTGTTGTTTCTGCCTTTACCGGCAGTACCACCAACATCAGCAGACAGATCAGTGCCAGTGCTGTCCATTTTTTATTCTTTTTCATTCGCTCTCCTCCTTTTATGTTTGAACCATATATAAAACACGATAAAAATGATTCCCGCAAAAACTGCATATACGACTGTACTTACAGTTTTGTCTGCATTCTCCTGTGAATCCGCAGTCACCGGATTTTCTGTACGTTCTCCCCTGACCAGAAGCCTGTGACTGTTTACGCCATAGGGGACACACGTCAGAAGTGTTACATAATCTTTTCCTTCTTCTATCTGAAGGGCATCTGTTTCATCTGGAAGTACCACACTGATTCTGTCCACTTTATAAGTCAGTATTTCATCCAGTTCATGAATATAAAACAGATCTCCTTCTTTCATTTTATCCAGATGTGTGAAAAGCTTTGCCGTAGGAAGTCCTGTGTGTCCGGCAAGTACACAGTGCGTAGAAGCTCCACCCACTGGAAGGGATGTCTGCTCCATGTGTCCAACTCCTCTTGCCAGAACGTCTTCCTCTGTTCCTTCATATATAGGAAGCATCAGCTGAAGCTTCGGAATCTCCAGATAGCCAATAGCATCTGTTGCTGCAAGCATCTCATCATAGCTTATCGATGAAGTACTTTCTTCTGATGCCAGTGTGCGATTATATTCTATCACATTTTCTTTGATATGTGCCAGTTCATCCTGACTGGTATTGCTGACAGTCTCACTGTAAGTTTCAATTTCATTTCCGGCTCTGTATTCACAATACCAGTTGCTTACTGTGGCATACATTGCCAGACACACGCCCGCAGCTGTGATCAGAATCCCGATCATCAAAATTACTTTTCTGAATTTTTCTTTCATAATGATATTATACCTCATTCTCTCTATATTTTAAAAAGTTTTTCTGTTTTATTGAATATAAAAAATTCAAGAATGCTATAAATAATTTTATGTGATTTTATATTAATGTAAAAAAAGAGCTATGACAATATAGAATATCGCCATAACTCTTTTTAAAAAATACTATATTAGAGATTTGTATATCCCATCAGGGACTCATCAACAGCTCTTGCTGCCTCACGACCCTCACGGATTGCCCATACAACCAGCGACTGTCCGCGGTGCATATCGCCTGCCGTGAAGACTCTTGGTACAGAAGTTTCATAAGCTTCTGGTTTTGTTTCAACGTTTGTCCGTCCGGTAAGTGCTACTTTAAATGCATCTGTTACATACTTTTGGCTTCCCAGGAATCCAGCTGCGATCAGAACCACATCTGCCGGAATGACTTCTTCCGTTCCTTCTACCGGAACCATCATCATTCTTCCTGTCTTTTCATCTTTCTGACTTTTTAGTTTAACGATCTTCGCCTTGCAGACATTTCCTTTCTTATCTGCAATAAACTCCGTAACCGTTGTCTGATATACACGCGGATCATGACCAAACACTGCAATTGCCTCTTCCTGGCCATAGTCCGTTTTGAGGATTCTCGGCCACTCAGGCCACGGATTATTCGCTGCACGTTCTACCGGCGGCTTCGGCATCATTTCAAGCTGTGTAACAGATTTTGCTCCAAGGCGGATACTTGTTCCAACACAGTCATTACCGGTATCGCCACCACCGATCACAAGTACATGTTTATCTTTTGCAAGTTCATATGGCGTTTTTTCAAAATTGGAATCCAAAAGTGTCTTGGTAACTTTTCCAAGAAAATCTACAGCAAAGTATATACCTTTTGCTTCTCGTCCCGGAACTTTGATGTCTCTCGGATTAGATGCTCCACATGCAAGGATCACGCGGTCATATTTCTTAAGAAGTTCTTCTGCAGTGATATCTTTTCCGACATTGGTATTCAGAACAAACTTCACACCTTCTTCTTCCATCAGATGAATTCTTCTGTCTACGACAGATTTTTCCAGTTTCATATTCGGAATACCGTAACGGAGAAGTCCGCCAGGTCTGTCACTTCTTTCATAAACTGTAACACTGTGTCCTCTTCGGTTCAGTTGCTGTGCCGCTGCCAGACCGGATGGACCACTTCCGACTACTGCGATCGTCTTTCCTGTACGAACGCGCGGAATCTGTGGTTTTACCCATCCTTCCTGCCACGCAGTTTCAATGATTGCTCTTTCATTCTCTTTTGTAGATACCGGCTCACTGTCCAGATTACAGGTACATGCCGCCTCACAAAGAGCCGGACACACTCTGGAAGTAAACTCCGGAAAACTATGTGTCTTGGAAAGTCTTAAATATGCCTGTTTCCAGTTTCCTGTATATACCAGATCATTTGTTTCCGGTACGAGGTTATGCAGTGGACAGCCGGAAGCCATTCCATTAAGCATCATACCTGACTGGCAGAAAGGTACGCCGCAGGCCATGCAGCGCGCCCCCTGTGTTTTCTGTTTTTCTTTGCTGAGAGGAGTCCGGAACTCATTGAAGTTAGCAATCCGGACCTTTGGCGGCAGCACTCTGGCTGTCTCTCTTTTATACTCTAAAAATCCTGTTGGCTTTCCCATGTTTCCTCATCCTCCTTAATGCTTTGCTCCAATGCTTTCGTAAAATGCTTCCATCTGCGCCTGCTCACTTGTCAGTCCTTTTTCTTCCAGTTTGGCGCTGAGTGTGATCATCTTCTTATATTCATTTGGAATAAGTTTCTTAAAGTGCGGCAGATAATAGTCAAAGTCATCAAGTACTTTTGTTCCCAGTTTAGAACCGGTAGCCGTAACATGGGCTTCGATCAGATCACGAAGTTCTTTTTTATCATATTTATTCTCTACTTTTTCAATAGAGATCATTGCTTTATTAATATTCTTATACAGTTTGTTATCCACATCCAGCACGTATGCAATACCACCGCTCATACCTGCTGCAAAGTTCTTTCCGGTTCGTCCAAGGACTACAACACGACCACCTGTCATATATTCACAGCCATGTTCACCAACACCTTCGACAACTGCATATGCACCAGAGTTACGAACTGCAAAACGTTCTCCTGCAACACCGTTGATAAAAGCATAACCGCTGGTAGCACCATAAAGGGCAACGTTTCCGATGATGATATTCTCTTCTGGTTTATAAGCTGCTTTTTCAGGTACTTTCACGATCAGCTTACCACCTGACAGACCTTTACCAAAATAATCATTACTGTCACCTGTAAGCTTCAAGGTAAGTCCCTTAGGAATAAATGCACCAAAGCTCTGTCCGCCTGCTCCGTGGCAATTGATCACAATTGTATCATCCGGAAGTCCTGTTCCTGTCTGTCTGGTGATCTCAGCACCGAGGATCGTACCAAATGTACGGTCAGTATTAGTGACATCCACATCCAGTTCTACATGCTCAGCCTTAGATATTGCTCTCGCACATTTTTTGAGAAGGACTTTCTCATCCAGAGTCTTTTCCAGTTCGAAGTTATAAACAGCCTTCGGATCAAAAGTAACCTTCTGTCCGTTTCCTGCATATGGGTTATTCAGAATTGCACTGAGGTCCAGTTTGCCTTTATGCGGTTCTGCTGCGACTGCCTCAGCAGACTGTCTGAGAAGTTCCGTATGTCCGACCATTTCATCCACAGTATGAACACCAAGACGTGCCATGTATTCTCGCATTTCCTGAGCAATAAATCTCATAAAGTTCTCTACGTATTCAGGTTTACCACGGAAACGTTTACGAAGCTCTGGATTCTGTGTTGCCACACCGACCGGACATGTATCCAGATTACATACACGCATCATTACACAGCCCATAGTTACAAGCGGAGCGGTGGCAAATCCAAATTCCTCTGCTCCGAGAAGAGCTGCGATCACTACATCACGTCCACTCATAAGCTTTCCATCTGTCTCGATTCGTACACGGTTTCGCAGTCCGTTCATGATCAATGTCTGATGAGTTTCTGCCAGTCCAAGCTCCCATGGAAGCCCTGCATTGTGGATGGAGCTTCGCGGAGCTGCTCCTGTTCCTCCGTCATAACCGGAGATCAGAACTGTCTGTGCACCAGCTTTCGCAACACCTGCTGCGACTGTACCAACACCTGCCTCAGATACAAGCTTTACTGAAATGTCTGCATAAACATTAGAGTTTTTCAGGTCATAGATCAGCTGAGCCAGATCCTCGATTGAATAAATATCATGGTGCGGCGGTGGGGAGATCAGTGATACCCCCGGTGTTGAATGACGTGTCTTTGCAATCCACAGATATACTTTTTTAGCCGGAAGATGTCCACCTTCACCTGGTTTTGCACCCTGAGCCATCTTGATCTGGATTTCTCTTGCTGATACCAGATAACGGCTTGTTACTCCAAATCGTCCGCTCGCTACCTGCTTGATTGCAGAACAACGGTCGTCTTTACTGCCTGCAGATGCGATACGTTCAGCACTTTCTCCACCTTCACCTGTATTGGATTTTCCATGCAGATGGTTCATTGCAATTGCAAGAGTCTCATGAGCTTCCTGTGAGATAGAACCATAGGACATTGCACCTGTCTTAAAGCGCTTAACGATATCGTCTACGCTTTCAACTTCTTCGATCGGAATAGCATTTTCCGGATAGTTAAATTCCAGAAGTCCACGAAGAGCTCCATGACTTTCTTTGTCTACCAGTGCAGTATACTGTTTAAACAGATCATAGCTACCTGTCCAGGTAGATTCCTGAAGCAAATGAATTGTCTGTGGATTGTACTTATGCTCTTCACCCTGGCTTCTCATTTTATGTGCACCGACACTGTCCAGAGTAAGATCCGTATCCAAGCCTAATGGATCAAATGCTTCCGAGTGCAGTTTTTCAACATTATCTTCAATATCTTCCAGAGTGATTCCACCTACACGGCTTACAGTACCTGTAAAGTACTTATCGATCACATCCTGTGAAACACCGATTGCCTCAAATATCTGTGAACCCTGATAAGACTGGATCGTTGAGATACCCATTTTAGATGCAATCTTTACAATACCACTTAAGACTGCATGATTATAATCTTCTACAGCTGCATAATAATCTTTATCAAGCATGCGATTATCGATCAGTTCACGGATTGTCTCAAGTGCAAGATATGGATTGATCGCACTAGCGCCATAGCCAAGAAGTGTTGCAAAATGATGAACCTCTCTTGGTTCTCCGGATTCCAGAATGATTGCAAGGGAAGTGCTTTTTTTCGTTTTTACAAGATGCTGATGTACTGCGGAAACAGCCAGTAGTGACGGAATCGGCATATGATTTTCGTCTACTCCACGGTCTGAAAGTACAAGGATATTTGCACCATCACGATATGCTTTATCAACTTCAACAAAAAGACGATCGATTGCTCTCTCAAGCTTTGTACTCTTATAATAAAGGGTAGAAACAACCGCAACTTTAAAGCCTTCGTGATCCATGGTTTTGATCTTGAGCATATCTGTATTTGTAAGGATCGGATGCATGATCTTCAGTACATGACAGTTCTCTGGCTGCTGTACAAGAAGGTTTCCGTCTTTACCAACATACACACTGGTAGAGGTTACGATTTCCTCACGGATAGCATCGATCGGCGGGTTGGTTACCTGTGCAAAAAGCTGTTTAAAATAATCAAATAAAGGACGATGCTGATTGGAGAGTACTGCCAGTGGAGTATCAACACCCATAGCACCGATACTTTCTGCTCCATTCAGTGCCATATTTCTGATTGAAGTACGGTACTGTTCGTAAGTATATCCAAATGCTTTCTGCAGGCGTGCACGCTGCTCCGGTGTATATTCTTCCATACGTACATTCGGAATTTTGATATCTTTCAACTGAACCAGATTGCTGTTCAGCCATTCTCCATATGGCTGCATAGCTGCATATTTTTCTTTCAGCTCATCGTCATCGACTACCTTACCTGCGACGGTATCTACCAGAAGCATTTTTCCAGGATGGAGTCTTTCTTTCAGAACAATTTTCTCTTCCGGAATCGGCATAACACCAACTTCTGAAGACAGGATCATGTAGCCGTCAGAGGTGATATAATATCTTGACGGACGCAGACCATTACGGTCAAGTACAGCTCCCATGACATCACCATCAGAGAAAAGAATAGACGCCGGTCCATCCCATGGCTCCATCATAGTCGCATAATACTGATAAAAATCTCTCTTATCCTGTGAGATTGTATCATTGTTAGCCCACGGTTCTGGAATAGTGATCATCACTGCAAGTGGGAGTTCCATTCCACTCATTACAAGGAATTCCAAAGTATTGTCAAGCATAGCTGAGTCAGATCCCTTACGGTCAATGACCGGAAGAACCTTATGGAGCTGTCCCTTCAGATATGGAGATTCCATATTTTCTTCTCTGGCAAGCATCTTATCTGCATTTCCACGGATTGTATTGATCTCACCATTGTGAACCATAAAACGGTTCGGATGAGCTCTCTCCCAGCTCGGATTTGTATTCGTACTGAATCTCGAATGAACCATCGCAATTGCAGACTCATAATCAGGGTTCTGAAGATCAGCAAAGAATGTTCTCAGCTGTCCTACCAGGAACATACCTTTGTATACGATCGTACGGCTGCTCATAGATACTACATAAGTATTGTCGTTACTCTGTTCAAACTCACGACGTGCGATATAGAGCATACGGTCAAACGGAAGTCCTTTTTCTACCTCATCTGGTTTTTTGATAAATGCCTGCATAATGTAAGGCATACATTCTCTGGCTTTATGTCCAAGCACCTCCGGGATTACCGGAACAGTTCTCCAGCCAAGAAGTTCCAGACCTTCTTTTTCCACAATGATCTCGAACATTTTCTTTGCCTGTGCGCGTTTGATCTCATGCTGTGGGAAAAAGAACTGTGCAATACCGTATTCTCTTTCTCCACCAATATCAAAGCCCTCTTTCTTACAGGCTTTTTTGAAAAATTTATGTGAAATCTGCAGAAGAATTCCGACACCATCACCAGTCTTACCTTCTGCATCTTTACCAGCACGGTGCTCCAGATGTTCTACGATTCTGAGCGCATTGGCAACCGTATCATGGGTCTTTTTACCTTTTATATTTACAACCGCACCGATACCGCAGTTATCATGCTCGAATTCGCGACGGTACAGTCCCTGATCTTCTCTCCTTACTTCCTGCATGGTCATTTATCCTTTCTATCTGTGACAGGAATAAAACAAGACTTTTTCTCGTCCTGTCTCACTTCTTTTATTTTTATTCCTGATTTTGTGCCTGTCGGCTCAGTTTCAGTTTTGCATATTCATCTGCTGCTTTTACAAATCCGCGGAACAGTGGGTGTGCATGGTTCGGTCTTGATTTAAATTCCGGATGTCCCTGTGTTCCTTCATAAAATGGATGATCTTTGATCTCTATCATCTCTACGATATGTCCGTCCGGTGAAGTTCCTGCAATCGTCATTCCTTTCGCTGCAAGTTCTTCTCGATATGCATTGTTTACCTCATAACGATGTCTGTGACGTTCCTGAATTTCTTTCTTTCCAAAAAGTTCAAGTGCTCTGGAACTGTCTGCCAATACACACGGATAACTTCCAAGTCTCAACGTACCGCCCAGATCTTCTACGCTCTCCTGATCCGGCATCAGTGCAATTACCGGATGTTTGGTTGCAGGATCCAGTTCTATACTGTTCGCATCTTCATATCCCAGAACATGTCTTGCAAATTCAACAATTGCCATCTGCATGCCAAGGCAGATTCCAAGATACGGAATTTTGTGTACACGGGCATACTGTGCTGCCAGAATCATACCTTCGGTACCTCTGTTTCCAAATCCACCCGGAACCAGAATACCGTCTACTTTATGAAGCATCTGATCCAGATTCTTTTCATTCAATTCTTCAGAATCGATCCATATGATCTCTACTTTTGCTTTGCATGAAATCCCACCATGTTTCAGTGCTTCCACAACACTCAGATATGCATCATGAAGCTGTGTATATTTTCCTACCATGGCAATATTTACAGTGCTTTCCGGATTGCGCAAGTCATTGACCATCTGTGTCCATTCGGTAAGATCCGGTTTGCGATTCTCCAGTCTTAAAGATTCCAGTACCACATCTGCCAGTTTTTCACGTTCCATGGCAAGAGGTGCTTCATAAAGATATTCTACATCAAGATTCTGCAGCACATGGCTGACCGGTACATTACAGAACAGTGCAATCTTTCCTTTGATTTCATCAGTCAGTGGATGCTCACTTCTGCATACCAGAACATCCGGCTGAATTCCCATTCCCTGAAGTTCTTTTACACTGGCCTGTGTCGGTTTTGTCTTCATCTCTTCAGATGCTTTTAAATAAGGAATCAGTGTTACATGAATCAGAATCGCGTTGTCATGTCCCACATCATGTTGGAACTGACGAATAGACTCAAGAAACGGCTGACTTTCAATATCACCAACAGTTCCACCAACCTCTATAATCGCAATCTTTTCTTCATCCTGTTCCTTCGCTCTGTAGAAGCGGCTCTTAATCTCATTGGTGATGTGAGGGATGACCTGCACAGTACCTCCGCCAAAGTCTCCATGACGTTCTTTCTGTAATACAGACCAATAGACCTTTCCGGTCGTTACATTCGAGTTTTTATCAAGGCTCTCATCAATAAATCTCTCATAATGTCCAAGATCCAGATCTGTCTCTGTACCATCATCTGTAACAAAAACCTCTCCATGCTGGATTGGGTTCATGGTACCCGGATCAATATTGATATAAGGATCAAACTTCTGCATTGTTACCTGATATCCACGTGCTTTCAGAAGTCTTCCAAGGGAAGCTGCTGTGATTCCTTTACCAAGGCCGGATACAACACCACCTGTAACAAAAACGTATTTTACTGCCATTACCGATTTCCTCCTCCATTTTATATCTAAAAGGCGTCAGAAGCAGACAAAGAGACAATTCCCTCTATCGCTTCTGACGCCTTTGTCAGATAAGATCTTAAAATATGAGATTTACTATACCTTATTTTTTTTCGTTTGTAAATATGTAATTTCTATAATTTTCAACATCCGCAGTCAATTTTTTTGTTCAGTTCTGCTTCCACATCCATCGGATATTTACCATCAAAGCAGGCTTTACATAATGGAAGGTGACCTGCCATTCCCTCCAGGTAATCACTCTGCATATATCCAAGAGAATCTGCTCCGATCATCTCACAGATTTCCTGTGCACTGTGATTGCTGGCAATCAGCTGATCATTAGATGGTACATCTGTTCCAAAATAGCATGGATGCAGGAACGGCGGAGAACTGATTCGTACATGTACCTCCAGTGCGCCTGCTTTTTTAAGCATACGGATAAGGTTTGCAATCGTTGTTCCACGGACAATGGAATCATCCACCAGAACGATTCGTTTGCCTTTGACCGCAGAATCCAGAACACTGAGTTTCAAATGTACACTGGACTCTCGTTCTTTCTGCGTTGGTTTGATAAATGTTCTTCCAATATAGCTGTTCTTATAAAAAGCAAAGCCAAACGGTATGCCCGATTCTTCCGAATATCCCTTTGCTGCCGGGATACCAGATTCCGGCACACCGGTAACAAGATCAGCCTCTACCGGATAGGATTTTGCAAGTGATTTACCGCCTCGGATACGAGCATCATAAATCTTCACTCCATCCATCATACTGTCCAGTCTTGCGAAATAAATATATTCGAATACACAATGGGCATGTTTACCGATACTCAATTCTTTATTAGACTCAATACCATTTCTGGAAATCGTAATCATCTCTCCTGGCTCAATATCTCTTATAAACTCAGCGCCCACAGAGGTAAGTGCACAGCTCTCAGATGCAAGTACATAAGTATTATCGCGTTTTCCAAGACACAATGGTTTCAGTCCAAGCGGATCCCTGACACCAATCAATTTTCTCGGACTCATGATAACGAGAGCATATCCACCTTTCAGTTTACGGGCAGTTTTGAGGACAGCCTCTTCTACTGTTTTGGAGTGCACTCGCTCACGTGCTACATGAAACGCAATAACTTCCGAATCAGTCGTTGTATGAAAAATCGCTCCGTTCTGAATCAGCTCCCATTTCAGTTCCGGGGTATTGATCAGGTTTCCGTTATGTGCCAGTGCAAGTGTCCCTTTAATATAGGACAATACCAGAGGCTGTGCATTTTCTGCTACAGATGCACCTGTCGTAGAATAACGTACATGTCCAATTCCGAGATCACCTTCCATATTCCGTATGGTATCTTCCCTGAGAACTTCACTTACCAGTCCCAGATCCTTATGGAACTGGACATTACCACGCTCTCCGTCTGTTCTGGAAACTGCAAGTCCGCAAGACTCCTGTCCACGATGCTGAAGTGATGTAAGGCCATAATAAATGGATGGAACAACATTTCCTCCATCCAGATCATAAATACCAAATACACCACAGGCTTCCTTAATTCCTGCCATCAGAATTTCCTCCCATTATCAATGTTTATCAATGTGAATTTCACCTGTGAATCTATCTGAAATTATAATAGAAGATCGACTTTTGTCAACCCTTGTCCTTTCAAAAATCCATACAAATAAATTCATTTACCCAAACAAAAAATTTGAAATTTTTTTCACAAAAATTATTGACATCCTGATTTTTTTGTGTATACTACATCACATAAGCAACGGCGCTTTGGATTAGATTCCAAGGCGCCTTTTTTGTTTATCTGAGGATAATAAGATTAATGGAATCGAAAGGAGATTTTAATTATGGCACAGAGCATTCCTGAACTTTACGGCAGTCTTGTTTTTAACGACAAGATCATGCGTGAGAAATTACCAAAAGATATGTACAAAGCGCTGAAAAAAACAATTGAGAACGGTACTCATCTTGAACTTGATGTTGCCAACTCCGTAGCAGTTGCCATGAAAGAATGGGCACTGGAACATGGCGCTACTCATTATACTCACTGGTTCCAGCCAATGACTAACTTTACAGCAGAAAAACATGATAGTTTCATTTCTCCTACCGCTGATGGACAGGTGATCATGGATTTCTCCGGAAAAGAACTTGTAAAAGGTGAACCGGATGCTTCCAGTTTTCCGTCAGGCGGTCTTCGAGCTACATTTGAAGCAAGAGGTTATACAGCCTGGGATCCTACTTCACCGGCATTTATTAAAGACCGTACACTTTATATCCCGACAGCATTCTGTTCTTACAGTGGCGAGGCACTGGATAAGAAAACACCTCTTCTTCGTTCCATGGATACTCTGAATAAAGAAGCAGTGAAGGTTCTTCGTCTTCTCGGAAATACCGAAGTCAAACACATCGACACAACCGTAGGTCCTGAACAGGAATACTTTTTGGTAGACAAAGATCTTTATAATAAGAGAAAAGACCTGATCTTCTGTGGACGTACACTGATTGGTGCTCCGGCTCCAAAAGGCCAGGAAATGGAAGATCATTATTTCGGAACTCTGAAGCCTCGTGTATCTGCTTATATGCATGATCTTGATGAAGAGCTCTGGAAACTTGGAATTCCGGCCAAAACAAAACATAATGAAGTTGCTCCTGCTCAGCATGAGCTGGCTCCGGTATTCGATACAACAAACGTTGCAGTCGATCATAACCAGCTGACAATGGAAATCATGAAAAAAGTCGCTGCCAAGCATAATATGGTATGCCTGCTTCATGAAAAACCATTTGAAGGTATCAACGGAAGTGGTAAACACAACAACTGGTCCATGAGTACAGATACCGGTGTCAACCTTCTTGATCCTGGTAAAACACCTGCTGAGAACACACAGTTCCTGGTATTTCTTGTAGCTGTTATTAAAGCAGTTGATGATTATGCAGATCTGCTCCGTATTTCTGTTGCAAGTGCAGGAAACGATCATCGTCTTGGTGCTAACGAGGCTCCGCCGGCAGTTGTTTCTATCTTTCTGGGAGATGAACTGACAGAAGTTCTCAAAGCCATTGAAAACGATGAATTCTTCGTTGGACACAGTGCTGTTCAGATGGATATCGGTGCAAAAGTACTTCCTCACTTTGTAAAAGACAATACAGACAGAAACCGTACTTCACCATTTGCTTTTACCGGAAACAAATTCGAATTCCGTATGCTCGGTTCTTCTTCTTCTGTTGCAAACCCGAACATCATTCTCAACACAGCCGTTGCAGAATCTCTGCGTCAGTTCTATGAGAAACTGAAAGATGTTCCTGCAGATGAAATGGAATCTGCCGTACATGAATTACTGAAACAGACAATCATCGACCACAAACGTGTTATCTTCAATGGAAACGGTTATACCGATGAATGGCTGGAAGAAGCCAAAAAACGTGGTCTTTATAATCTGGTATCCACACCGGATGCACTGCCGCACTTCATCGATGAAAAGAATGAAAAACTTCTTACAAGCCATCATATTTTCACAGACGCAGAGCTGCATTCCCGTTATGAGATCAAAATGGAAAACTATGTAAAAACTCTTCACATTGAAGCAAATACACTGGTTGAGATCATTCAGAAAGATCTTCTTCCAAGTATTACTACATATATGGAAAAACTTGCTCAGACAGCATCTCTCAAGAAATCTGTTGTTCCGGGTATCTCTGTATCCGCAGAAGCATCTCTTCTGTCCAGACTGACTGAGCTTGCCGAAACAATGACCAAAGATCTGGAAACACTGAAGACAGATACTGCAATGGCAGAATATGAGGTTGACAAAGATCTTCTCAAGAGTGCAAAACTCTACCAGAGCGTTGTTCTTACCGATATGGAAAAAGTTCGTGTTTCTGCGGATGCAGCTGAAGCACTCATTCCTGATTCTATTCTTCCATATCCAACCTATGGCAAACTGTTATTCTCCATCTCTGACTGAGAATAAGAGAATACATTGATAATTTCACAATGGTAAAACCGGGGGATGTCATTATGAACATGAACTACTTCATAATTCATTATCGATTTCCTCATCCATTAATCACACGATACGAGACATCCCCTGTTTTACATATACATTTGATTCGTAAAGGCGCGAGAATGATTTTTCATCATTCCCGTGCCTTTTCAATTTTATTTTAAGAAACTGTTAAACTGCTAAACTTTTTAAGGGAAAGAGAGGTAACTTTATGGACTATTCATCAGTAAATACAATCTGGGTACTTTTAGGTGCCGCACTTGTCTTCTTTATGCAGGCAGGCTTCGCTATGGTAGAGACTGGCTTTACCAGGGCAAAAAATGCAGGTAACATCATTATGAAAAACCTTATGGACTTCTGTATTGGTACTCCTACCTTCTGGATCGTCGGATTTGGTATCATGTTTGGAGCCGGTAATGGATTCTTTGGAAAGATTGGCGGTATTGCCACAGAAGCTAATTATGGTTCTGCAATGCTTCCTGACGGTGTTCCGTTCTGGGCATTTCTGATCTTCCAGACTGTATTCTGTGCAACATCCGCTACTATCGTATCTGGTGCCATGGCAGAACGTACAAAATTTTCTTCCTATTGTATCTACAGCTTCCTGATCAGCCTGATCGTTTACCCGGTATCTGGTCATTGGATCTGGGGCGGTGGTTTCATCAGCCAGATGGGATTTCATGATTTTGCTGGTTCCTGTGCCGTACATATGGTTGGTGGTGTTGCAGCCTTTATCGGTGCCATCATCCTTGGACCTCGTATTGGAAAATATTCCAAGAGCGGTAAATCAAAAGCTATTCCTGGTCACAACCTTACCATCGGTGCTTTAGGTGTATTCATCCTCTGGTTCTGCTGGTTCGGATTTAACGGTGCATCTACTGTAAGCATGGAAGGTGATGCAATCGTAACAGCAGGTAAGATTTTTGTAACTACCAACCTTGCAGCAGCTGTTGCTACAGTTACTGTTCTTATCATCACATGGGTAAGATACAAAAAACCAGATGTTTCTATGTCACTGAATGGATCTCTTGCAGGTCTTGTAGCTATCACAGCAGGTTGTGATACTGTTTCACCTACATCTGCTGCTATCATTGGTATCATCTCTGGTTTTGTAGTTGTATTCGGTATTGAATTTATTGACAAAGTACTTAAAGTCGATGACCCGGTTGGTGCTGTTGGTGTACATGGTTTAAATGGTGCATTCGGAACTCTCGCTGTTGGTCTTTTCTCAGATGGTACAGGCACAGAATGGAAAGGTCTTCTTGTTGGCGGTGGATTCCATGGCTTCGGTGTTCAGTTTATCGGTATGATCATTACAATCGCATGGGTTGCTGTAACTATGACCATCATCTTCCAGGCGATCAAACATACTGTTGGTCTCCGTGTAACTGCTGAAGAAGAAATCGAAGGTCTTGATTCCAAAGAACATGGTCTTACAAGCGCTTATGATGGATTTGTTGTACATGATACAATGACAGTTCCGACACCTATGGGTGTTGCCAAAAAATCTGTTTCTTCAAATACTTCCGCAAATGTTGCACCTGCTGAAGTTGTTGACACCATTCCTGACCTTCCAAGAGAAGGCGTACATAAACTGACAAAAGTTGTTATCATCACACGTCAGAGCAAACTTGAGGAATTCATGCATGCAATGAACGAAATCGGTGTTACCGGTATCACTATTACAAATGTTATGGGATGTGGTGTACAGAAAGGTGCCCGCTCCTACTACCGTGGTGTTGAAATGGATATGAACCTGCTGCCAAAGATTAAGATTGAGATTGTTGTCAGTCTGGTACCAGTCAAAACAGTTATTGACACTGCTAAAAAAGTTCTTCATACCGGCCAGTATGGTGACGGCAAGGTATTCGTATATGATATCGAAAATGTTGTTAAGATCCGTACCGGTGAAGAAGGATTCGAGGCACTTCAGGACACACAGCCTCTTGAATGATTTCTCGGTAAAAAATATATTGATCCCCCTTTTTAGCACTAAAAAACAGCTCTTCAACTGAAGGGCTGTTTTTCTATGTTTATGATTATATTTCTTCTTTACTATTCTTCTCGGGTAAGCTTTGGAAGATTCCATCTGTAATGTGCCGCAAGGTATCTGACCAATATAACTACTGCTGACGCTCCTACCATTGACACCACTGCACCAAAATTCCGATACAGCACCACACAGACGATTGCTCCCACGATTGAAGCACAGGCATAGATATGTCTCACCAGAATATACGGAGGTACTCCGGCCATAATATCTCGCAGTAATCCACCGCCAACTCCGGTAATCGTTCCCAGAAACACCAGCAGAAACATGTAATCCACATATCCATGTGAAATTCCTGTATTCACTCCTACTACAGTAAAAATTCCAAGACCGATTGAGTCCATAACCAGCATGATCTTATCATATGTTTCACGGTTATGTCCCTGCAGAAACTCTTTTTTTAAATAAAGTATCAGAAACACGATACAGGAGGTAAATGTGGCTACAATGGTATAAATTGGTCTCTGAAACATTGCCGGTGGAACAATTCCTAATATCACATCTCGAACTGCACCTCCGCCTACTGCCGTTGTCACCCCCAGTACGATCACTCCAAAAATATCCATTGCACGATCTACCGCTACCATTGCTCCTGATGCTGCAAATGCAATCGTTCCGATCATTTCCATTATAAAGGTAATAAGCTGTTGATAATCCATATTTTCCCTCTCCAATTTCCCCCATTAATCTTCTTTTTAAGAAGTTCTGAGATTCATTATAACTGCATAAGGAGCAGGATGCAATTGTATATTACAAAGAATTTGTATCGTAATAAATTTTTTTAAATTCTAAAATTTGACATCAAAATCTCGATTTGATATCATAATCATAATTTAAGAATCAGGAGAATTTCAATGAAAACTATTTCTATCAAGGATATTGAGGGCATTCGAATCGGTAATGCCCAAAATTTTACAGGTGGAACAGGATGTACTGTTATTTTGAGTGAAACCGGAATGTGCGCCGGACTGGATGTCCGTGGGGGTGGACCAGCTTCCCGTGAAAGTGAACTCTTAAAGCCATTAGCTGCCGCTCAATCCATTCATGCAGTTCTTCTCGGAGGTGGAAGTGCTTTTGGACTGGATGCTGCTGGAGGCGTTATGCAGTTTCTTGAAGAAAAAGGAATCGGATTTGACGTTGGTGTTACCAAAGTCCCACTGGTATGTCAGTCAGATATTTTTGATCTGACAGTAGCAGATGCTCATGTACGCCCGGACAAAGAAATGGGCTATGAAGCTTGCAAAGGTGCTTACGCAGACAATTATCAGGATGGAAACTTTGGAGTCGGAACCGGTGCTACCGTTGGTAAGTTCAGGGGAATGGACTATTGCATGAAATCCGGTATCGGAAGCTACGCTGTTCAGATTGGTGAGTTAAAAGTGGGTGCCATTGTAGCTGTGAATGCTCTTGGCGACATATATGATCATCACTCTGGCAGAATCGTTGCCGGTATGCTTAATGAAGAACGTAGTGCATTTGCAGATACTGCAAAATTACTTTACAGTTCTTATGAAGTACATGATAACAAGTTTGTCGGCAATACTACGATCGGCGCGATCATCACCAATGCAAGATTTGATAAAAGTCAGCTTAGCAAGATTGCCGGTATGGCTCACAATGGTTATGCACGTTCTATCCGTCCGGTTCATACTTCTGCGGATGGTGACAGTATTTATGCATTATCTGTCGGAAACATTGCCGCTGACTGCGACATGGTTGGTACCCTTGCTGCTGATGTTATGTCAGAGGCAATCCTCTCTGCTGTAAAAAATGCTGAGTCTGCTTATGGCTATCCGGTCTGCAAAGATCTTACTTTTATATAAATATAATTGAATTAAAAAGAACATAAACAAAAGCCACATCACAGGAGCATGGCAGTAAATCCTGTTGTGTGGCTTTTGCTATGGCATTATTTTGGGCAAAAATCTTGGTTTAATTTAACTAAGTATGTGTATAAAAACTGCTTTTGAGGAATTTATCTCTGTCCGAGATAATATTAATTATATTATTATTTGATAAAACTTACGTGCTTGCAGATTTCTTCTACAGCCTTATCTTTTCTCTGATTGAAGATAACTTTGTTCTCTTCAAAAAGGTTACGTCCTTCTGTATCGATAGATACGATCAGAGGTCCAAATTCTTTGACACGGCAGTGCCACAGTGTCTCAGGCATTCCAAGATCTCTCCACTGAGCATCTACAATCTCTTCTACTTCTGTAGCTGCCACAACGGCATTTCCAGCCGGGAATACACAGTGGATTGCTCCGAATTCTTTACATGCACGCTCTGTGTTTTCTTTCATACCACCTTTTCCGATGATAACACGAACGCCTGTCTCTCTTACGAATTCATATTCAAATTTTTCCATACGCATACTGGTTGTCGGTCCTACAGATACCATTTCAAACTTGTCATTCTCCAGTGGACGAATGATCGGACCAGCATGGAAAATAGCTGCATCCTTTACATTAACTGGAAGTTCGCGGCCTTCTTCAACAAGACGTCTGTGTGCAACGTCACGACAGGTGGTCATGCTTCCATTTAAATATACGATATCTCCTGCATGGATATCCTTCAGATCTTCTGCTGAGATCGGTGTTGTTAAAATTTTCTTTCCATCTTTCATTTCCAGCATTATAAAGTCACCCCCGAATGTGTTGTGATTGTGTAGTTAAGGTCTTTATCAAAGATAATATGTCCACGTCTGTGGGACCAGCATCCAACGTTTACGGCTACACCAATAGTAGATGGATGTCTTGCTGTGTTTTCGATGTGAACACCCATTACGGAATATTTGCCGCCCATACCCTGTGGTCCAAGGCCGATTGCATTGATTCCGTCTTCAAGCAGTTTTTCCATAGATGCAGCTCTTTCGTTTTCATTGTGACTTCCAAGCGGTCTCATAAGAGCTTTTTTAGAAAGCAGTGCAGCTGTTTCTACAGATGTTGCGACGCCAACACCTACGAGAAGTGGCGGACAAGCATTTAATCCATAAGATGTCATAACATCCATAACAAATTTTGTCACACCTTCGTAGCCTTCACCCGGCATCAGAACCATAGCTTTTCCCGGAAGAGTACATCCGCCACCAGCCATGTATGTGTAAATTTCACATTTGTCACTGTCCGGAACAATGTCCCAGAATACAGTAGGTGTTCCTTTACCAACGTTTTTACCAGTGTTGTACTCGTCAAATGTTTCTACACTGTTATGACGAAGTGGTGCTTCAAATGTAGCTTTGACTACAGCTTCTTTAAGAAGGCCTTCCAGTTCACCGATGAGTGGGAAGTTTGTTCCACATTTTACCCAGAACTGTAATACACCTGTATCCTGACAGCTTGGTCTGTTGAGTTCTTTTGCCAGAACCTGGTTTCTTTGCATGGTCTGATAGATTACTTTAGACAGTGGACTGTCCTCTTTCTCTGCAAGTTCGTTGATTTTTGCTTTGATGTCGTCCGGCAGCACTTTACCAATATAGGAAACAAAGTTCGCCATATAAGTGGTAAGCTGCTCTACCTGTTCTTTCTTACCCATTTGTTTTTCCTCCTGGTTGATATTATTTGTTAATCATTGATTTTAAATTTTATTATCAAATTCCATTCGCATTTCTCATTCTCACGGGAAGAATGGAAAAGCGATTGGAAGAATGATCATGCTTACAACAGTTGCAATGATGATAAGTGGAAATCCTGATTTTACATAATCCATGAATTTGTATCCACCGGCACCAACAACCATTGTGTTTGCCGGCATTCCGATTGGTGTTGCATATGCACAGGAGCCACCGATCACACATGCCATCAGTACGGCTCTCGGGTCAGCTCCCATTCCCTGTGCTATAGACAGACAGATTGGAACCATAAGGGCTGTTGTTGCTGTGTTTGACATAAAGTTTGTCAAGATACAGCAGAGAATAAATACAACAAATGTCAGTATGTATGGTGATGGATTTTCACCAAGTGTTCCGATCACTTTGTTGGCAATCAGTTCACCGGCTCCTGTTTCCTGCAAAGCTGCTGCGAGAGAAAGTGTACCCCCAAAAAGAAAGATTGTTTTAAGATCGATGGATTTGAGTGCATCTTTCTCAGAAATAACTCCTGTGAGGATCAGAAGCAGTGCTCCAATTCCACCGGAAATACATAATTTAATACCAATCTTATCTTCAAAGATCATTGCCAACAGAGTCAGCACCAGAATGATCAGTGATAACCACTGTTTCCATGCCGGAACATCACTGAAATCTTTTTCTGTATCAAATGCTCCTTCATCTTTAACATCATGATTTGGAAGAAGTTTGTACCCGATGGTCGCATAGAATAAAATTCCTGCGATCAGAATCGGAAAACCAACGATAGCATATTCGAAAAATCCGAACTTCATATCTATTTCCTGAAGTGCACTCTGTGCGATCAGATTTCCAGGTGCTCCGATCAGAGAAAGATTGCCTCCCATAGCAGCCGCAAATACCAGTGGCATCAGAAGACGGGATCTTTTATATCCAGATTTTGCTGCAATACCGATCACTACCGGAATCAGAACTGCTGCTGTACCTGTATTGGACAAAACGCCACTCATAAGACCTACGATCACCATAATGGCGATAATCAGCATTCTTTCTGATTTTGCAAATTTTGTTACGATACCTCCCACCTTGTTTGCCATGCCTGTCTCAAATAATGCCCCTCCTACGATAAACATAGATACAAACAAGATTACGTTACTATCGATGAATCCTGCAAAAGCTGTTTTTACATCGAGAACGCCAGTTACGACCAGTCCGATACAGACGATCATAGATGTAACTCCCAGCGGAATCTTTTCAAGTACAAACATGATTACCGCAAAGAGAAGAAACAACAACGTAATTGTTGATGGACTCATTACTACACCCTCCTACTTTTTTGTTTAGTGTTTTTTTCAGTACTTTTCCAGCGCCGGTTCGTTACTGTTTATGATGCTATTATAGATTCCATTTCCTGGATTGTACATTTATAAAAACATATGCTACCATAAGAAAAACTTATTGAGTTTTTTATCTCAATAACTTTATCTTTCCGTTGATAATCAATTTTTCTCATGCTATCATAAGAGAAATACTGCTTGATACAGGAGGGGGATCTCCATATGAAACTGACTCAGCTTGAATATTTCTGTGTGGCAGCCAGATATCACAACATCACAAAAGCTGCAAAGGAGCTTTTTGTAACACAGCCGTCCATTTCCAATGCAATCAAATCACTGGAGGAAGAATTTGGTGTCAATTTGTTTTTCCGCAATAATAACAAACTGACTCTGACTCCAGAGGGAGAGCTTTTTTACAAAAGTGCAGAAGAACTTCTTGCACATGCAGACTCTGTAGCTTCTGAATTCCACGAATTAAGAAAAAAGATCACTCCCATTCGCATCGGAATTCCACCAATGCTGGGTACGATCTATCTGCCTGAACTTTATTTATCTTTAAAGGAAACTTTTCCGGAGGTAGACTTCCGGCTTTTTGAATTCGGCTCCATCAAAGCCTGTGACCTTGTATTAGAAGAGAAACTGGATGTGGCGATTGTCAATGCAGAACAGCCTTCCATTGATAAATGTAATTTCCGTATTATTGATACAGAGGACCTGCTTTTCTGTGTTTCACCGGATCATCCTCTGGCAAACCAGCAGACATTACTGTTCACCATGCTTGCAGATGAGCCTCTGATCCTTTTTAACACAGACTCTGTTCAGGTCATGACCCTCACCAGACAATTCAAGGCTGTTGGGATCAATCCTCATATTCTCCTGAACACCAGTCAGATTACCACTCTTCTGAACATGATTCGTTCCGGTCATGTGGGAACTTTCCTTTATCGTTCTATTGTAGAAGCTCATCCGGAGATTGTAGGAATTCCGGTAATGCCGTCTATTGAACAGCGGATTGGTGTTATATGGAAAAAGGGGAAATATCAGAACGCCACAACAGAAAAAGTAATCAGATATATTGAGAATTTTTGAAAAAGAGGTTGCATAAGCCTCTTTTTTATTACGACAAAAAAGCCGAAAACGCTTTGTTTCCAAGCATTTCCGACTTACTAAGAGCAGGGGATGAGAGAATCGAACTCCCACCAAAGGTTTTGGAGACCCCTAT